>Ga0307509_10001385_pt1 | contig 41106 bp, 31 predicted proteins | sample 10_EM_MG_FD_202245 | JGI IMG/M metagenome (GOLD analysis project Ga0307509, IMG submission 202245) | Populus trichocarpa ectomycorrhiza microbial communities from riparian zone in the Pacific Northwest, United States - 10_EM | ecosystem: Host-associated > Plants > Roots > Unclassified | place...
CATAGGAGTAGCAGCCTGGACTGACTATAGTCCGCCTACAGTCCACCTACAGATACAGTGACTATTATTTGAAAATTCTTAACACAACTACAGCAGGCCACGGGGAGGCAAATGGGTATAAGCTCCTATAGCAAAGTGAAATAAAAAAAGAAGGAACAAAAAGGAACAGAAGAAAAAGGAAAAAATTACCAACCAGATAATGAACAAGGCTGTAGCATTAAGGGAAAGAAAAAAATAAGGTTCAATAACCGACAAGCTAATGCCCTTTTTGAAATCCATAAGATGTGATGCCAGTTCTTCTCCAGTGGAACTTAGACACTAGTTGGGTCTGTATATAGATACCTCTTATGGGTATAAATACTGTGCGCCAGTACTCAAGCATCAATGCATAAGAGACATCGGTCAATTCTTGTCCTTCCTCTACAAACTACATTATTCTTTCAGTCGACTCGTCTTTACTTTCGCTTCTCTCTCTTTCCCACGCACCGTATTTCCGACAGGGAGTGTTGTCAGAAACGGTCAAGCTTCCTAATAACCCACGGTCGCAATGGAGCGAGATGACATGAGCGGAACATTGTAGCATATACTCGAGTAGAATAGCAGGCTACCTGCAACCTTGAGATGGAGAAAAAAGTTCAAAGAATAGACACTCCCATGTTTACGAAACTATACTGTAAGTTATTTATTTTCTTCAGGGAGGATAGTGTCTTCGGACAGGAAGATAGAACTAATCTTTTCGCTAAACTAGTATAAAACTATCGCCTTTTCTACGCCATGCCGTTCCCCAAACCCGCTCTCCACAAATTCATCGAACCATTTGTCTCACGTGCCGGATAATTCCTAGCCACACCGAACACCTTCATGTGCATCAGCCAAGATCGCTGTTGTGGTAAACCCAATAAAGTGTTCGATAATCAGCTAGTGGTTTCCGCATAGTTAGAAACCAGCCTCTGTGGGTGTGGCAGGGGGGATGGTGTCTAAGTGGCTGGTGCTTCAGCAAATGCAGAGCCGCGCCAAGCCTTGTGGCGCTCGTGATCGCAGTCTAACTCTTGGAGGCACATGGGAGAAATGGCTAGGGCCTTTTACTAGTACACCACCAACAACCCCGGCAACAGGAATAACCTTTTCCAGCTTGAATACCGTATCGGCAGAAGAAACAGCACTACGTCCATCCCTCTCCTGCCAGGAGCTTTGGAGACGCCACAATTGAAGCCATTGTCGTACTTCTAACGCGAGCATCTACAACAGTCTTAGCAGCGCAACACAAACTCCGCCTCGCTCCTTCAATCCACGGAGAGACCCTCTAACATCCATTTCCCTGCCCCGCTACCTCCCCACCGCCTTCCTGCTAACCCGTTTGACTGCCAGCGCAGGGCGCCGCCGGCCCATTCCATCGCACGGCCCTGACTCCACTACGGGGACCTAGCATCGCAACACTCCCGCTCGTCCCCCGCACCCGCAACCCCGCGCGCTAGCCGAGGTCGTGCCCCCGGCACACAAAACACCCGGCCCCCTTCCTCCTAGTCCTATCCCTAGCCTTACTCGAGAACTACTAGGTAAAGGCATGGCCTGTACGAAACGGCGGCGAGGACAACCGCCATTTTGCACGGTTCTGACTTGCGTACGAGACATCGCCCTGATAGGGGTTGAGTCGCCAGCGGCGGACACAAAGGAGCTGCAGGCGCTGGTATAGCAGTGGTCCCCCCGTGCCCTGGGGAAAGTGTCTGATGGAGAGCTTCGTCCTCACGGGAGTCCACGCGTTCGCAGGATAAGACCCTCAGGGGGTCACAAGATCACCACGGTCCTTTGGGGGGGGCTCCGTCTCCAGCGGGCTTATTCAGTCACGATGAGGGGAGGGTATAATAAAGGGGCAGACACCCAGGAAGATGCAGAAAAGGATCTCACTCACAGGAAGCTAGATGAATGGACTGCAGAGGTTAGGCATTGGGGCACGGTGGATCTGCTTGCACTAGCAACGTTTCCTGGGGGAATGCCGTGGTTCGAGTGTTGCAGGGGTAGGTATCTCAAAGCGGGTTGGATGGCAAGATAAGGTGCGTGGTGTTACCGGCGGCAATGCCTCGGTGTGGGCTCGATGTTTCCCCAGGTTCCCGGAATGGGAAATAGACAGGCGGATCACCGTGGTATAATTTCATGGCTTCGCCGGACTGGTTTTCGTGAGTACCACCGCAACCTCAGCTACGGACCCATGACTCGCGTTCCGGATGTTTTCGGGGGTGTCGAGTAAGGCATTACGAAGCGGGAGGGGGAGAAAGTTGAGGAGGGTACTGATGGATGGATTAAGAAGGGGATACACGTTGAGTTCATGGGTTGGCGAAGTGATTTACGGCTAAGAGTGTTGCACCGGTATCTCCATTTTTTCACCCTTGAATTTTTTGCTGGCGGGGAAGACATGTGCCATCATGGGCCCATTCCACAAATTCGCTTGTTCCTTTTGCTTTTCTTATTTGCCCTTCTACTGTAAGTTAAACTTGTCGGCATGATGCCGCATTTTTTACTAAATGCATAAAATATCCTGTACCTAATCATAAATACACGTAGTTCCCATCACTACTAGGCATTCTGATATCTTATTCAGAGGACTTGTTCCAAGACCACATCAGTCATGCGCACGCCCATGGGAACTCTTGAAATCTACAAGCTCACTCCGACTTGTAATCTCCGGATGCAAGGGGGGAAACAGGCGAAGAAGAAAAAACATAGCAGATAAATATCGAAGAGCCAGCAGAAACTAGAAAAATGACCTTACCAAATCCTATTTACATTTAAATCAACGGAGGTCCTGCCTATACCAATCCGCCGCCCGGGAAGTTGAGAAAGGATGTAAAGGGGAAAATCGAAAAGTGAAATGAGATGGGCTATGACAAAACTACGGTCGACGGGAACGATGAGGACGGATTGGGTGTTAGTATGGGTGTCGACTTTTCTTGAAGGGTGCCAGAACTTTAGGGACCAGATGGGAGGATGTTGGGATAGCTGGGGCGGTTCGGTAGAGGGATACCACTATCCACTGACTTGGGGCGGAATCATTAAGGTCCAATAACTTCGGTCGGGGGTCAGGATCTGGCTATAGGAGCACGGGCTGGCCGCTAAGGATCACGATGTTGGTATTATGGCAATCATCTCTGAATTACATCTCTACCGCGGATCGGTCTCTAGGCCTGACTGGCAGCAGGAGGGTTGAACGACCACGGGAATCAACTGCGTCGGAATTGGCATGGCACCGCTCCCGTAGGATCTTCGCGACTCCACAATGTCCATTGGAGAGGGCCAATGACAGTGGAGTTTGGTGCTGGTTATCGAGAGTGGCAGTGCGGACATCGCTCCGCTCAAAGAGCATCTTTACTATCCCCTCGTGCCCCTCCCCAGCCGCCAAGGAGAGTGGCGTTCGGCCATACCAGACGTCTGCCGTATTAGGATTTACATCCTCCCGTTCTAAAAGGATCTTCACTACCCCCTCATGCCCACGCCAAGCGGCAAACGCGAGTGGCGTTCGGCCATACCAGGTGTCCGTAGTATTGGGGTTGATGTCCTCTCGTTCCAAAAGCATTTGGACTATGCCGGAATGCCCGCTCTCAGCTTTCAACGACAGCAGCGTTCGGTCATATGGGGTGGTCGTTGCATTGGGGTTGACATCCTCTCGCTGCAAGAGAATCTTTACGGCCCGCTCATGCCCCTGCTTAGCCACGCACGAGAGTAGCATAGAATAATCTTCGGGGCCTAGATGGTCGAGATTGACGCCCTCTCGTCCCAAAAGCAGTTTTATTACCCCCTCATGCCTGCTCCTAACAGCCCACGAGAGTGGTGTCCGGCCATATATGGTGTCTGCCTGGTCGGGATTGACGTCCCCCCGTTCCAAAAGCATTTTTACTATCCCCTCATGCCCGTTCTCAGCCGCCCACGAGAGCGGCGTGCGGCCATATTCGGTGTCTGCCTGGTTGGGATTGACGTTATCTCGTTCCAAAAACATCTTCACTATCCCCTCATGCCCGCTCTTAGCCGCCCGCAAGAGTGGTGTCTGGCCATATTTGGTGTCTGCCTGGTTGGGATCGGCGTCCTTTCTTTCCAAAAGGAGCTTTACTACCCCCTCATGCCCGCTCTCAGCCGCCCACGAGAGTGGCGTCTGTCCATATTCAGTGTCTGCCTGGTTGGGATTGACGTCCCGTTCCAAAAGCATTTTTACTACCCCCTCATGCCCGTTCTCAGCCGCCAACCAGAGTGGTGTCTGGCCATATTCGGTGTCTGCCTGGTTGGGATTGACGTCCTCCCGTTCCAAAAGCATTTTTACTACCCCCTTATGCCCGGTCCCAGCCGCCCACGAGAGTGGTGTCCGGCCATGTTTGGTGTCTGCCTGGTCGGGATTGACGTCGTCTCGTTCCAAAAGCACCTTTACTATCCTATCATGCCCGTTCTCAGCCGCCCACGAGAGCGGTGTCTGGCCATATTTGGTGTCTGCCCGGTCGGGATTGACGTCCTCTCGTTCCAAAAGCATTTTTACTACCCCCTTATGCCCGTTCCCAGCCGCCCACAAGAGTGGTGTCCGGCCATGTTTGGTGTCTGCCTGGTTGGGATTGACATCCTCTCGCTCCAAAAGTATCTTTACCACCGTATCATGCCCCCTTTTAGCCGCCCACGAGAGTGGTGTCTGGCCATATGCGGTGTCTGCCCGATTGGGACTAACGTCGTCTTGTTCCAAAAGCATCTTGACTACCCCATCGTGCCCTCTGAGAGATGCCCACGTGAGAGCCGTCATCCCCATGCAATCAGCTACATTAACGTCACATTCCTTCATCTCCAATACAGCAGAAACTAGTCCCGGAATCCCGAGAAATGCTGCTGCGTGGAGTCCTGTAAATCCAATAGGTCCTTCCACCCCGCGAAAGTACGGACCCCAGCCTCTATCCTGATTGTAGTTCAATAGTAGTAGCTGGGCAGATATATGCTCACTAAATCTATCCAGAATCCTCAATGCAAGTATTTTTGTATTCTCTGTCATCTCCCTTCTTACATGCCCCCCCCAGTAAACAGAAGCATATTTTAGAAGTGGCGTTGTCGCAGGAGCCGATCTGAGAGTTGGCGAAAGATCCCAGACACATCCAAAATTGAGGTAAGTCAAGCAAACCTCGGCAATTGTTGAGTGAGGACTATGGAATAGGGCGGGATCACGAGATAGGTGCTCCTGAAGAGTAAAGTGCACAAGTCGGACTGTGGATGAGGATGCCTCGACCGTGACAAGGCCTAGGCAAGATGCTACGAGTGTTCGTAATGCAGGAACATTTTCCGGATCCAGATCCTCGGATCCTATCTCCACTCCCAAAGCATCACAGAGCTCCTGGGCTCGTAATGGCCGTTCCGAATGCAACACCCACATCAGGACCTTCAGCCCGAGCACTGATCTATGTCCCTTCTGCGCTTTCATTCGCGTTAGAGTTGATGTGTAGGCATCACCCAATCCATTGCCTTGTGTCATCTCGTCAAGTTTCCTTCTTCTCTGACGAATTGTCACTTCACCTAGAATAGCGTCCATTTTGAGTGAAACAAGGAGAAATCTACACAATCGTTGGTAAGTATGTTTCATTGATAGAATGGAAATGCTAAATGACCCTACGCACATATTTGATATCTTTTCTAGGATAACCCTTACAATATCCGCCCGTAAATCATTGGTCATCGCCTCCGGCTCAGCATCCTTGCCCAACCTCGTCCCCACATAATTCCGGATATCGTCCGAGCTAGGGTTGATGGGTATCACAACTGCCTCGGGGAAATATCTTCGAACATCTTCCCCGACATGGGGCCTCCCGGTGAGAAATATTCTCGTGCTAGGGGAGTCCCGAACAATGTCTCTTACAGACTCGAGAACTTGGGGCAAGCACTTCGGTAAACACTCATCTAAGGCATCAATACAAATGAAAGCTTGGGGTAACGAGTGAATCGTGATCCTCAACATTTCCATCAGATCCGGAAGTCGCGGTCCTCCTCCACCAACCCTCTTTTTACCTACTTTAAACGCCTTGCGTAGATGCTCAGGGATGTCGTCTCCGCCTACTAGCTGCTTCAGGATAGCCCCTAGCATGTTGATAGTCGTCTGCTCTTGTTGGGAAAGGAAGTCGCAGTAGAAGCCCGCGACCGCGATTTCTTCCCTCCCTGCCTGATCACACAGGCTGTCGATCACCAGGGAACTAGTATTTCAGGCCGTCAGTGGAATTGATTCTTAAGAATCTCGCCTCTTACCTTAGGTATGTCTTGCCCACTCCTGGATTCCCGGAGCAAAACAAGATAGCCTTGTCGGTCCCATCCTTACTACTCCTCCACTCCCGAAACTCACTCGTTTCCAAAAACCAATCCCCTACACCGTCCAACCGGTCGGTGCGTACATCTTGATGCCTATTATTTGCCAGTGGCGAGAGCCAATTCATAATTTGCGCATCTTCGTCGGACCCGTAGAGGTTGGTGTTGAAACTACCGGTTATGTTGTTGGAGTGGACATTCCTGTCGCCTATGTTGACCGATATGTGTGCCATGATATTCTCTGCGAAATTTTGGGGCGAATGTGGAAATACTAGAACGACCTGTGCGGCGATGGCAGGAATTTACAAACTTCTGTGTGTTGAGCTGGAGAAAAGCGGGGAAGATGAGGCTTGTTCTTGTGCCCTAATCTGTGTCCAATCATCCCCATGCCAAGGAAATACCAAGGCTGGAGGCTTCGAGAAATTCCAGTTTGGAACACTAACCCCCCCGATACGGTAGATAAAATCCTACATCCCGCTCCCGCATAACTTGGTGCGCCATTGTTTATAATATGTTACCCTACTGGCATAAGCACTCATCTTCGCTAAGACCAAAGGGCAGCCTTAGCCTTCAAACCCTACTCGACCCCATCCATCAATCTCAGCTCGCTTGGGGAACTGCTAGAGGATTCTAATTATGGTGAGTATTTTACCAAAAGATTATTACCGAGGGGCGTTAGCGGCTCAGGAGTTACCGTATGGGAATCCCGAGTAGCAGGTCCCAGCGATTATGTTATAAGCCGAGTTTACCCTCTGGAAAGATGTTTAAACTATGGCAAACTGTAGCGAGCCGGCGTTCTTCCGGTGGCTCGGTTGCCTTAGTTCAACTTTAATTCGCCCTAGCGTCAATTCGACTTCCACCGGATTATGCTGTATGCGGGGCGTTCTTTTACAACCTTTTAAACTGAGGCGTTGCTGGAAGCGCATCTCAACAGGGATGGTGGTAGGGGTGAAGGAAGGTTGATGTACTGTACTGAGGCCTACTCGAGCACCATAGACCGCCTAACGGCTCAGCAAGTCTTGGTCAATATTGGCAAGTAATTTTTGTTGATTCGCGCTGACACTCCCTTCGCAAGAGGCCATCCTCTCGCTCCGACGGCTGAACCTGAAGTAGAAGCTTCCCTATGGTAATTAATTCAAAATCCGTTCATCTACATCGGTTAAGTCTCAATCAACGCCCCGGCCATGAGCTCGTCCGGCAACCACCAAACTATCCAGCACAAGAGAAAACTAAAAATCCAAACTGCAGTCATGGGTGCTCACTCGACTCTGCAGGATCTTGGAGTGTAGTCAGGAATGGTCAAGCCTCCTGGTAACCGACAGGTGCAATGGAGCGAGATGACATTGAGCGGAATAGAATATACTCGAGTGGAATAGCAGGCTGCCTGCAACCTTGAGATTGAAAGGAGAAACTCAAGGAATAGATATTCTCATGTTTATGAAACTATAGATTTCGTTTGTTTTCTTTAGGAAGGATAGCGTCTGCGCGCAAAAGTTAGAACTAATCTTTTCTCAAAACTAACATAAAACTAGCGCCTCGTCTACACCATCCCATCCCCCAAACCCGGTTTCCACAAATTCATCAAATGATTTGTCAAGTGCTTCGGAATATTCGTCACTCGGAACACCCCCCCTACAGGCACCGCGTATGTCTTTGTATCATATTATTATACTGTCAGGGCCATCGATGGACTCATGAGAAATTGCGTAGCCGCCGGGCAGGCGTCGTATATGTCTGGAAACTGTTGAACTTAGTAGTTGTGTACAATAGAAAAAACCTTATTTAAGGAGGGAAGGGGGTAGCGAGCGAGCATCATCATCCTTTTTTCCCTCAACCTTCATCGTTTTTTTTCCTTTGATTTTTTATCTTGTTGGGCCCAGCCGTGGAATTGTGACACGTGAGCCGAATTGACTTGCCTTTGGAAGTTCCTATTTCCCACCGAAAGAACGCCGGGAGAGTGAGAGAGCCCCCGACAATACTCTATCGCAATTCTACACAACTTGGTGCACCGTAGTTTATAATATATTACCCTACTCACATGAGCACTCATCTTCACTAAGACCTAAGGGCAGCCTTAGCTTTCAACCCCTGCTCAACCCTTGTCCATCAATCCCAGCTTAATTGGGGAACTGCTAGTGGATACTAATCGTGGTGAGTATCCCACAGAAGGATCATACTACAGAGGCGTGGTGGCTGTTCCGGGGTTATGAAAATCCACCGAGCAGCAGGCCCCAGCGATTATGTGATAAGTCTTGTTTACCCTCTGGAAAGAGAATCAACAACCGCATAATCTGGCAAAAGTCGTATTGACACTACTGAGGATTTTCTTGAACCTGTCCAACCACCAACACCTATGTTTAAACTGTGGCGAACTGCGGCGAGTTGGCGTTCTTGTTCCGTCCCGTTGGATCGGTTGCCTTAGTTTAACTTTAATTCGGTCTAGGGTGAATCCAAACTTCCTCGGATTGTGGTATGTAGGGTGTTCTTTTACAAGCTTTTAAATACTAGCGCGGCCGAATTGAAGCCGGACACTTAAGGTGGCAACGCCCATACAAAGTGTCCCGCTTTAATCCGGCCGCGCGAGTAGACGCATTGCTGGAAGTGCATCTCAACAGGGGGGAGCCTTGGCTAATATTGGCAAGGAGTTTTGGTTGATTCACTCACACTAAGCTAATGCTTTCTTGAGGCCACACGCCATCCTCTCACTCGGACGGCTAAACCTGAACTAGAAGCTTTCCTATGGTATTAATAATGAATTCAAAACCTTATACTGACTACGCCCGTTCGACCTGCACTAGTCAAGCCTCTATCAACGGCATTGAGGCCGTCCTGCAATCCGACAAACTATCCAGCACCTGAGGATACTAGAAATCAAAACTGCGGTCATGGATGCACACCCAACTCTGCAGAATCTGGGAGTTCTGCCAGGAACCGTCGAGCTTCCTGATAGCCGACGGTTGGAATGGAGCGGGATGGCATGAATGGAATAGTACCGTATGAATGGAATTGAATGGTTACCCGTGGGGCTAGGAAAGCTTAGTATATCGAATAGCAGACTACCTGCAACCTCCAGATTGAGAAAAAAAAGTTCAAAGAATAGAGAATAGACTCGGATACTCTCACATTTACAGAACTATTTTTTGTTTATTTTCTTCAGGGAGGATACAGGTAGTGTCATCGCAGCTAAAGTTAGAACTAATATTTTCTCTAAACTACTGGCAATGTGAACTATCGCCTCATCTATACCATCCCATCCCTGAAATCCGCTCTCAAAAAATTCGTCTAAGGATTTGTCCCACGATTCAGAAAATTCCCAGTCACACCAAACACCCGCCCAGAGGCACTGCGCATGGCTTTGTGTGACATCACACCTCTTGATACTTCCACCGGTACCCGACAAATCGCTCTAATATCGCTCTAATCCCTCGCTAAGAATGCTGTATCTCTATGGAAACGCGTTCTGGGCGCCTTGATGTGCATCACCCGAGGCAGCTGTTGTGATAAACCCAATAAAATGTTCGAACAATTCGGCAGTGATTTCCGCATAAAGAGTTAGCAAACCAGCCTCTGTTGGTGTGGCAGGGGGATGGTCTGTGAGTGGCTGGTGCCTTCGGCAAATGCAGAGCCGCGCCAAGCCTCGCGGCGCGCGTGAAGGCAGTCTAACTCTCGGAGGCTCCTGAGAGAAATGGCTGCTGTAGAGCCTTTCACACTACTAACAGTCCCGACCACGGGAATAACCTTTTCCAGCTAGGATATCGGTAGAGAAACAGCACTACTTCTATCCTTCTCCTGCGAGGAGCTCTGGAGACGCCACAATTGAAGCCACTCTCGGACTTCTAACCCCCGGCATCTACGAGTACAACCGTCTTAGCAGCGCAACACGAATCTCCACATCGCTCCTTCAATCCACATAGAGACCCTCGAGCATCCGTTTCCCTGCCCCGCTACCTCCCCACTATCTCCCTGCTAACCCGCTACACTGCCAGCGCAAGGCACCGCAAGCCTACCGGTATTCCGTCACACCGGGCCAGACTCCACTACGAGGACCCAGCATCGCAACACTCCCGCTCGTCCCCCGGACCTGCAATCCCGCGCTCTAGCCGAGGTCGTGCCCTCAGTCACCAAACACCCGCCCATCCATTCCCCCCAGCTTTATCCCCAGCCCTACTCAAAAACTACCCGGAAAAGGCGTGGCCTGTACGAGACGGCGGCGAGGACAACCGCCAGCTTGCATGGTTCTGACCTGCGTACGAGACATCGCTCTGATAGGGGTTGAGTCGCCGGCGGCGGGCACAAGGGAGCCTTAAGCGCCGGGATAGCAGTAGGCCTCCTTTGCCCTAGGGGGAGTCTCTGATGGAGAGCTTCGTCCTCACGGGAGTCCACGCGTTCGCAGGATAAGACCCTCAGGGGGTCACAGATCACCACGGTCCTTTGGGGAGGGGGGGGGGGGGTTCCGTCTCCAGCTGGCTCAGTCGCGGCGGGGGGATGATATAATATGGGGGCAGACGCCTAGGAAGATGCTGGAAGGGATCTCACTCACAGGAAGCTAGATTGATGGACTGCGGAGGTTAGGCATTGTGGGCACGGTGGATCTGCTTGCACTAGCAACGTTTCCTGGGGGAATACTGTGGTTTGAGTGTTGCATGGGTAGCTGTCTCAAAGCGGGTTGGATGGCAAGATAAGGTGCGTGGTGTTACCGGCGGCAATGCCTCGGTGTGGGCTCGATGTTTCCCCAAGTCCCCGGAATGAGAAATAGACAAGCGGATCACTCGTGGTATAATTTCATGGCTTCGCCGGGCTGGTTTTCGTGAGTACCACACCGCAACCTGGGCCACTGACTCATAACTCGCGTTCCGGAGGGTTTCGGGGGCGCCGACTAAGGTAGGTATTACGAAGCGGGAGGGGGAGAAAGTTGAAGAGGATACTGATAGATGGATTAGGAAGGGGAGACACTTTGAGTTCGTGGGTTGGCGAAGTGATGTACCGCTAGGAGTGTTGCACCAATATCTTCATTTTTTCTCCCTTGAATCTTTTGCTGGCGGGGAAGACATGTGCCATCATGGGCCTATTCCACAAATTCGCTTATTCCTTTTGCTTCCCCTATTTGCCCTTCTAGCTTAAACTTGTCGATATGGTGCCACATTTTTTACTAAATGGATAAAATATTCTGTACCTAATCATAAATACGCGTATTCCCCATCATTACCAGCCATTCCGATGACAACTTTCTTATATCTTATTCAGAGAACTTGTTCCAAGATCACATTAGCCATGAATATGCCCGTGAGAACTCTTGAAATCTACAAGCTCACTCTGACTTGTAATCTCCGGAAGCATCAAGGGGGGGGGGGGGGCGAAGGGGAAGAAGGGGAAAAAGAAAAAGAAGAAAAAACATAGCAGATAAATAGCGAAGAGCCAGAAGAAACTAGAAAAATGTCCTTATCAAAACCTATTTACATTTAAATCAACGGAGGTCCTGCCTATACCAGTCCGCCGCTCGGCAAGTATTTGAGAAAGGATGTAAAGGGGAAAAGCGAAAAGTGAAATGAGATGGGCTATGACAAAACTCCGGTCGACGGGAACAATGAGGACGGATTGGGTGTTAGGATGGGTGTTAGTTTTTCTTGAATGGTGCTAGGACTTTGGGGACCAGATGGGAGGGTGTTGGGGTAGCTGGGGTAGTTCGGTTGAGGGATGTCACTATCCACTGACCTGGGGGCGGAATCATCGAGGTCCAATAACTTCGGTCGGGGGATCTGACTATAGGAGCACGGGCTGGCCGCTAAGGATCGCGATGTTGGTGTTATGGCAATCATCTCAGAATTACATCTCGACCGCGTATCAGTTTCTAGGCCTGACAGGCAGCGGGAGGGATGAACGACCACAGGAAACAACTGCGTCGGAATTGGCATTGTCCCATTCCCGTAGGATCTCCGCGACTCTATGATGTCCTTTGGAGAGAGCTAAAGACAGTGGGGTTTGGTTCTCGTTATCTGGAGTCGCAGTGTGGATATCGCTCCGCTCTAAAAGCATCTTTACTATCCCCTCGTGTCCGTTCCCAGCCGCCAAGGAGAGCGGCGTTTGGCCATACCAGACGTCTGTCGTATTAGGATTTACATCCTCCCGTTCTAAGAGAATCTTCACTACCCCCTCATGCCCACACCAAGCGGCAAACGCGAGTGGTGTTCGGCCAAGCCAGGTGTCTGCAGTATTGGGGTTGATGTCCTCTTGTTGCAAAAGCATTTCGACAATGCGGGAATGCCCGCTCTCAGCCGCCATCGAGAGCGGTGTTCGGCCATATGGGGTGGCTGCTGTATTCGGGTCGACATCCTCTCGCTGCAAGAGAATCTTTACGATCCGCTCATTCCCGTACTTAGCTGCCCATGGGAGCACGGAACCATATTCTGGGTCTACGTGGTCGATATTGACGCCCTCTCGCTCCAAAAGGATCTTTATTACCCCTCCATGGCCGCTCTTAGCTGCCCACAAGAGTGGCGGCCGGCCATATTCGGTGTCTAACTGGTTAGGATTGACGTCTTCTCGCCCCAAAAGAATCCTTACCACCTCTTCATACCCGCGCTCAGCCGCCCACAAGAGTGGCGTCCGGCCATACTTGGTGTCGCCTTGATTGGGGTTGACCTCTCGTTCCAAAAGCGTCTTTACTACACCCGCATGCCCGTTCCTAGCCGCCCACGAGAGTGGCGTCCGGCCATACTTGGTGTCGCCTTGATTGGGATTGATGTCCTCTCGTCCCAAAAGCATCCTTACCACCTCTTCATACCCGCTCTCAGCCGTTAAAGAGAGTGGTGTCCGGCCATACTCGGTGTCGCCCTGATTGGGATTGACGTCCTCTCGTTCCAAAAGCATCTTTACAACACCCTCATGCCCCCTCTCAGCTGCCCACGAGAGTGGTGTCCGGCCGTATTCGGTGTCTGCCTGGTTGGGATTGACGTCCTCTCGTTCTAAAAGCATCTTTACTATCCCCTCATGCCTTCCCTTAGTCGCCCACCAGAGTGGTGTCCGGCCGTATTCGGTGTCTGCCTGATTAGGATCGACGTCCTCCCGTCCCAAAAGGATCTTCACTATTCCCTCACGCCCTCTATTAGCCGCCCACGAGAGGGGTGTCAGGCCATCTTCGGTAACCGCCTGGTTGGGATCGACGTCCCCCCGTTCCACAAGAACCTCTACTACCCCATCATGCCGGCTCCGAGCTGCCCACGAGAGTGGCGTCCGGCCATATTTGGTGTCTGCCTGGTCGGGATTGACGTTCTTTCGCTCCAAAAGTGTTTTTACTATCCCCTTATACCCTCGCTCAGCCGCCCATGAGAGTAGCGTCCGGTCATCTTCGGTGACTGCCTGGTCGGGATTGACGTCCTCTCGTTCCAAAAGCATCTTTACTACTTCCTCATTCCCGTTCCTAGCTGCCCACGAGAGTGGTGTCCGGCCAAATTTGGTGTCTGCCTGGTCGGGATTGACGTCCTTTCTTTCCAAAAGCATCTTAACTATCCCCTCATGCTGGTACTCAGCCGCCAAACAGAGTGGTGTCTGGCCATATTTGGTGTCTCCCTGGTTGGGATTGACGTCTACTCGTTCCAAAAGCATCTTTCCTATCCCCGCACGCCCGCCCCTAGCCGCCCACCAGAGTGGTGTCCAGCCATAGGTGTCTGCCTGGTTAGGATCGACGTCCTTTCTTTCCAGAAGCATCTTTACTACCCTATCATGCCTACTCACAGTCGCCAACGAGAGTGGTGTCCGGCCATATTTGGTGACTCCCTGGTTGGGATTGACGTCCACTCGTTCTAATAGCATCTTTACTATTCCCTCATACCCGTTCCCAGCCGCCCACGCGAGTGGTGTCCGGCCATCATCGGTGTCGCCCTGGCTGGGGTTGATGTCCTCTCGTTCCAAAAGCATCTTTACTATCCCCGCATGCCCGCCGCTAGCCGCCCACCACAGTGGTGTCCGGCCATTGGTGTCTGCCTGGTTGGGATCGACGTCCTCTCGCCCCAAAAGTATCTTTACTACCCTATCATGCCCGTTCCTAATCGCCCACGAAAGTGGTGTCAGGTCATATTCGGTGTCTGCCTGATTGGGACTGATGTCGTCTTGTTCTAGAAGCATTTTGACTATCCCATCATGCCCTCTGAGAGATGCCCAGCTGAGAGCCGTCATCCCCATACAATCATCTGCATTAACGTCCCATTCCTTCATCTCTAATACAGCAGAAACTAGTCCCGGAATCCCAAGATATGCTGCTGCGTGGAGTCCTGTAAATCCCGTAGTTCCTTCCGCCTCGTAAAAGTACTGATCCTCGTTGATCTCCAGATCATAGTGCAATATCAGCAACAGAGCAGATATGTGCTCATCAAATCTATCCAAAAGCCTCAATGCAAGTATTTTGACATTTCCCGTCATCTCCCTTCTCGTATGCCTCCCCCAGTAAGCAGAAGCATATTCTAGGAGTGGCATTGTTGCAGGGGCCGAGCTGAGAGTTGGCGAAAGATCCCGGACACATCCAAAATTAAGGTAAGTCAGGCAAGCCTCGGCAATTGTTGAGTGGGGGCTATGGAATAAGGCGGGATCATGAGAGAGGTGCTCCTGAAGAGTAAAGTGTACCAGTCGGACTGTGGACGAGGATGCCTCGACCGTGACAAGGCCTAGACAGGATGCTACGAGTGTTCGTAATGCAGGAATGTTTTCCGGATCAAGATCCTCAGATCCTATCTCCACTCCCAAGGCATCACAGAGCTCCTGGGCTCGTAATGGCCGTTCCGAATGCAACACCCACATCAGGACCTTCAGCCCGAGTACTGATCTATATCCCTTCTGCGCCTTCAGTCGTGTTAGGGTTGCAGTGTAGGCGTCACCCAATCCACTGCCTTGTATCATTTCCTCAAGTTTCTTTCTTCTCTGACGAATTGTCACCTCGCCTAGAATAGCTTCCATCTTGAGTGAAACAAGGAGGAATCTACACACAATCGTTGGTAAGTACGTATCATTGATAGAGTGGAGATGTTAGGTGGCCTACGCACATATTAGATATCTTTTCTAGGATAACCCTTACAATATCCGCCCGTAAATCATTGGTCATCGCCTCTGGTTCAGCATCCCTGTCCAACCTCATCTCCACATAATTCCGGATATCATCCGGGTTAGGGCTGATAGGTACCACAACTGCCTTGGCGAAATATCTTCGAACATCTTCCCCGACATGGTGCCTCCCGGTGAGAAATATTCTCGTACTGGGGGACTCCCGAACAATATCTCTCAGAGACTCGAGAAGCTCGGGCAGGCACTTCGGTAGACATTCGTCTAAGGCATCAATACAAATAAAGACTCGTGGTAGCGAAGCAATAGTAGTCTTCAACATCCCCATCAGATCCACAAGTCGCGGCCCTCTACCGCCCACCTCCTTTTTCGCCTTTTGAAATGCCTCCCGTATATCCTTCGCAACCCCGCCTCTACCTACTAGCTGTTTTAGAATGGCTCCTACGATGTTGTTGATTGACTGCTCCTGCTGGGAAAGGAAGTCGTAGTAGAAGGCGGCAACGGCGATATTTTCCTCCCCCGCATGATCGCACAGGCTGTCAATCACCAGGGAACTATATTTTTGGTCGTCAGTGGCATTCAACTCTGTTTGAGAATCCCGTCTCTTACCTCAGATATGTCTTGCCCACTCCCGGATTTCCGGAGCAAAATAAGACAGTCCCATCGACTCCACCCTCACTACTCCTCCACTCCCGAAACTCTCTTGTTTCCAGGAACCAATCTCCTACACCGTCCAACCGCTCGTTCCGCACGCCTTGGTGTCTAATATTTGGCTCTAGCGGGGAGAGCCAATGCATAATCCGTGCATCTTCGTCGGACATGTAGAGGTTGGTGTTGAAGCTGCCTATTATGTTGCCGGAGCGGACATTTCTGTCGCCCATGTTGACCGATATTTGTGCCATGATATTCTGTCTAAAATTTTTGGTAAATGTAGAATCACTAGAGCGACCTATACGGCGATAGAGGGCGTTTATAGATTTTCTGTGATGGGGCTGAAGAAAAGCGGGGAGGCTTCTTGTGTGACATTCTGTGCCCAATCATCCCCATGCCAAGGAAATCCAAAGGGGGTGCAGGCCTTGACTAATTCTAGTCACGATCATTAAGCTTCACAGTGTGGAGAACCGCAAAATACGACATTCCCTACTGAAATGAGTAGTCATCTGCGCTAATACCTGGGAGTAGCCTTGGCTTTCCACTCCTGGGCATCAATACCAGTAGCTTAATTGGAAAACTGCTGGAGCAGATATTAAGTTAACCGTGGTGAGTATCAGTATTTTGCGGGACCTCTACCGGGACGCAGTCGCACCTCCAGGGCTACGTACGAGAACCCTCCGAGCAGCCGACCCCTACCGACTCCTCTAGTGCGGCGGTAAGACTAATAACCATTGCGTGAATCCCCTATCCGAAAGCAGTGCGTAAAGTCGGGTGATAAAAAACTCGCGCCGTCGGCTATTTTACACCAAAAACAGCCATTTTGAAAAGTTTATGGCTGCGTACTGCCGAGGTAAGAAATTCCACGAGGTTACACGTACAAGGGGCACGAGAAGAATTATTTCTTTCTGTAATGGAGATATCAACCCTGTGGATTAATAGCTCTCAATTTTTTGTGCAATGGCGTGGTAAAATCAGAACGTGACTTGAGATTTTGTATGAGGGTCATAACCGTGCCAAAGTTGCTACGCAACCCCCGGATGTTCGCAGGCTCACAACCTGGGGCACTCTAAAGAGTGCCTGCCAGCTCAACACAACTTTGCGGCTCAACACAACTTTGTGGCTTACCATAGAAACTCTGTGGCTCAACACAACTTTATGGTGCAACACAACTTAGTGACCCAGCATAAATTGGTTACTCCGCATAACTTTGAGGCTAAAGATAATTTTATTTAACATGTAAGAGTACACAGGCATATTATCCCTTAGAGGATGCCACTGTCAAACTTGTAGCCTGGCCCATGCACCTTTTTCCTCTGTTAGTGATGAGAAATTATTAGTGAGAATGTTTCATCACCAAGCAGCTGTGTTTCTGCTTCTCCTCCAATCAAGTTGCTCAAAAGGCCATTCACTGGCAAGGCTACAAGTTTGACACTGTTATCCTCCAAGGGATAATATGCCTGTGTACTCTTTCATGTTGATAAAATTATATTTTGCCTCAAAGTTATGCTAAGTAACAAATTTATGCTGGGTCACTAAGGGGCTGTTTGGCGTGACAGCCAACCATGGTTTACAAACCATGGTTTTAAAATTCAACCAATCACAGCTCTTTAAACTTCTTATATAATCCAATTCCTAGGCTCCTGATTGGTTGGATTTTCAAACCGTGGTTTGTAAACCACGGTTGGCTGTCACACCAAACAGCCCCTAAGTTGTGTTGCACCATAAAGTTGTGTTGAGCCACAGAGTTTCTATGGTAAGCCACAAAGTTGTGTTGAGCCGCAAAGTTGTGTTGAGCTGGCAGGCACTCTTTAGAGTGCCCCAGGTTGTGAGCCTGCGAACATCCGGGGGTTGCGGCCACGGCTGCAACCTTGGCACGGTTACAAAGGATACATGGCAACCACCTTTTTTGTAGGTTGTCTCTTGCCATCGTGGGAAAAAATTCAGTTCACGTTTATGGATTGGAGCGCAGCGAAGTATACGGGGGTACACAGGTTTGCTGCCCTTATCCCCTGTGGAAGATACAAAACTTCGGAGCTGTACCTCCGGACAGTAGTAACACCCGACCAACTCCTCCTCAGCGACAAAATTCCTTTTTCTGATCGTGGGAGGAGGTGGGAGTTAACCACTCCGCGGGTATGCAAAATATGTATTTTAATGAGTTTCATGGGTATAAGTGCAGTCATTCCTGCTTAGAAAACAAAAGTTGGTCGGTGGTTGTGGTTGCTGAACGGCCAGTTTGAACTCCACTTTTTCCCACCACTGTTCCCAAGCTGTTGAAGAAATCAGAGTCCAATAGCCCAGACTACCAGTGTGGTGAACTTCGGCAGTAATGAATTCATTTTGTGAAGTTGAGTAGGGGTCAAAGTGTTGCAACGCTGGCTGCCCTCAAGGTCGCATTATTACTTGTATGATCCCTGTGAATATTTATAAAACGCAACCAAGTCGCCCTTCCATCCTTCTAAGAATCACCACACACGCCTTTCTCTTCTCCGTATGTCCCCCTTTGTACTCTCATGCTGACAAGAAAGACGAAGACTTCCACTCCTCATAGTCTCCAGTAATGTAGCCTTCAGGCATTAAACCCTTCCTACATCCGACTCTTTCCAACTCCACCCCGGCTTCCCTGCGTTTCTTCTGCTTTCCCTCCCGCGGATGTATCAAGCACATTCTCAAAGCCTAAGCGTATTCCTGAAAACCGCCCGAACAATGACACAACTACGGCTAAAGCAGGCTGAGCAGCATTTCACGACTTCCCACAACACTATAGAAAACAAAGGATCAAAGACACAGTCACAAGTGCTCACTCGGACAAGGGAGGGGTCCACGAATAGCGCCCTCGCAGTCACAACCAATCTCCCTTCACCTGCGCCCATCCCCGGGACCCACCTCCCATAAATTTCTCAATCAACTTATTCCGTCAATCCCGAGATTCCCGCCTCGGATTTCGCAGTAAATTTCCTGCTACACCAAACACCCGCCCACACGGCGCACCATCTCCATCTGTGCACCCCGGTACTTCTGACAGCATCTCAAAGCAGCCCTCCGACAGGCCCCAAACTGCCCCTAACACTGTCCTCAAGTTGCAAAAAAACCCCGCCACCACCACCCCAACACACCTTCCCGACGCCATAATGTGCACCAGGCTTCACCGAGTATGCCACCTCGATAAACCCCCACAGAGTCTAACTCTACTCGGGTACAGTCTTCACCGTATTCTAGCAGTCGTAACGAAACTAGGCGAGGCACGAACAAGGATCCATTGCCTGTAATTTTTTGTAACCCTAACCTTGACAAAATCGTTTTTTGCCCAACAAACACCCCTATTTGTCACCTACCCAGTTTAACCACGACTACGGTGAAGACTGTAGATTCTCCAAAATTGTCGCGGGAGTTTTGACTTAAAAAACGTGTACTCGAGTATGAGCACTAGTGCATATCTGCATCTAAGACAGGCTTAGCCCAAAAGAGAAATCTCAATACCAAAAACAAATGAGAAAAGTATCGCAGAAAGTTTAAAAGCATGTTGGACCATATCTTAATCAATCTAATATCTCATGGCTACACCCATTCCGCTTACACTAGTTAAATTGCTGCTAACCGCCATGATCCCAACCAACTACCCAAGACAAGAGAAAACCAAAGTTAATTGCAGTCACGGGTACTCGCTCGGCCTACAGGATCAAAGGAGGATAGCATGTTTACAGCCGCCACCCATCCTCCTCCCAAACTGGTTTATGTCCGCGCACTTACGCCTACCCCATCTCGATTTCTAAACTCGCTTTCCATAAGTTCATCACACATTTTCCTGGCAATCCCGAGATCTCACCTTCCTCAGATGCTCAGAAAATTCCCGGTAACAACAAAACGCCTGGCTACATAGTCACGCCACATACTTTTGTGCAGCCCGGCACCCGCTGCAGTGCCTCGACGCCACACATTGTTCCGGCTCAAACCTCTCTACCCGAGTAACTCTGCCCTCACGCCTCGCTAAAAATGTCTATACCTACCGTACCTTCAAGCACCTTCCGGACGCCTCCACACGCATCGCCAGAGGTGCCTGTTGCAGCAAACCGAATAAAATTTCGCAAGCGAAGAGATCCACTGGTGATTTCCTCATGAGAAAATAAAGAGCGAGCATCGGTTCGGATCAGGGGGGGGTGCCCGAGTGGCTCGTGGTTTCCGCTAATGCAGAGCCGCGCCAAGCCTCGCTCCGGTGTCGCCTCGCAGAGCCCCCACGTAATCTAACACGGAGGCTCCTGAGAGAAATCGTCAACCAGCAACCCCATCAACGACAATAACCTTTCCAACTACAACACGGGCAGTACTACCGGTACATCGATCCTTCTTCTCTCGTGGGAGTCCAGGAGACACCACAATTGAAGCCACCTCGAACCTCTGGCCCGCCGCACCCGCAACGGTTTCAGCAGCGCAACATGAGCCTCCGCATCACTCATCCAATCCGCACTAAGACTTTCTAGGTTCGTTTCCCCGCCCTGCTACCCCTGCTACTTCTTTGTCAACCTTTTCTACTGCTAGCGCTAGACACCGGCGGCTCATCCCTGGGTCGATGCGATGTCTACGAGTGTTTGGAAAGGGCGAGACTCCACTACCGCGACCCACCATTGCGACACTTCCGCTCGTTTTCTAGACCCGTAATTCCGCGCTCTAGCCCGCGCCACAACCGCGACCCTCGGCGCACCGAACACCAGCTCCCCCTCCCCTTCCAATCCTACCCTACCCCTTCTTGACAACTGACCTGAAAAGACCAGGCCCGTGCAAAATGGCGGCGAGGACAACCACCATCTCCACATCGTTCTGACCTGCGTACCGGGCATCGTCCGACACGGGTTAAATCGGCTACGGTGAGCACGGAGGAACCAGAGGCGCCTAGATAACTGAGGCCCTCCTGGGAAAACCTTGTGGGGGAAGCACGTGATGGTGATCTTGGTCCTCAGGACAATGCTCGCGTGCATGCACTATAAGAGCCTCGGACAGCCTTAGATTATAAAGATTCTTGGAGGAGGATCCCGCATACGGCTTGCCTATTTAGTCGCGGTGAGGGAAATAAGGGGACGAATTCCCGGGAACATTCCGGTAAGAATCTCACTCACACGGGCTGGATTAATGGACTGCGGAAAGTAGGCTTTTCGGGCTCGGCGGATGTGTTCGTGCTAGGGGTGTTGCTCCCGGAGATGCCGTGATTCGAATGCTGCTGGAGTAGCGATCCCAAGATGGGTTGGCCGACTGGATGAGGTATGAGGTGTTATTGGTAGCAATGTTACGGTGTGTGCTCGACTTTTTTGAAGTCTCCAGGGTGGGGCATAGGAAAGCGATCCATGGCATAACGCATGGCTTCACAGCTAAGGGTGGCTTGGGGTAACAAACAAGTTCGGTGAGAGAATCCAAAAACCCCGCATGGGGGGGCTATACCCTTCTCCTACCCACTGCTTCTGGCGTCATAGGGCGTGGGACAATAGGGCGCACCGTAGCACCCTACAGCGCATTATGATCGACGATGTCAGAGACCCTCGGCCTGCTCTCTACTAAATAAATAGCCAATAGCTGTTCGATTCGCATGTGGGGAGGAGCGGTGGGTAGCTATGGGCATCGGATATCAGCATAAGACATCGTAGTACAATAAACCTATAATCTACAGCATGGCACAATATCTGTTTGCTACTACCTGTATTCCAAAATAGGGCCCCATCACTAAATTCTTCCTAGCCACAGCTGCCAAGAAAGCACGGGTGCTAAGGCGATATTGGACCAACACCGCAACTCCCGCTTTTACTATCGCTACTTCTAACTACCAAGGTATATTTAAGGGCAAGGATTACTCATAGATCTGTGTTTCCCCATCTTTCCGCGAAACTACCACCTCAAACGGTGCATTATAGGTCACCTCTGAATGAATATGGGTGGCTGTAGCTTATTGTAGCGATGGTTTCTTGCATATCAGCTCTAGTCGGTTTGAGAGGCTGGCGTATAATTACACTTTGGGTTGCTCCCTCCCAGTTAATTTGATGGAGTCACTCGAGTGCCGCATGGTTAGGAGATATATTTCCTGGTAGGCTGAGTGGGCCAGTTAGGAATTCGGAAGGAGTCTGATAGAGCGAGATACTTTTTGGGTGGAGATCACTGTCACATATGGGGGAGAGATTATCATGCCCGAGTCCCCACGTTTGGGGTCGGTTCTCTTATTCATGCTGGCTTCGGGGGCACCTATTATAGGCCCTCTGCTATCGAAAAGGGGAGTCTTTGTACAGTCTATTCATTTGTTCATCTATATATCGATCGCTAGCGGGAGAGAAAACAAGGAGGAACTATATGTCGGTGGATAGGGAACAATGGAAAGGGGGAGATTTTGGAACTTAAAATGTATTTCGCAGGGAACTCTGGCTAGGATAAATGGCGCCGGCTGACAAACGAAATGGTGGTATAATGAAAACATAAACAGAGACTTTTACGCCTTAACTTATAAACATTAGCAAATATTGGGGGCTTTCGGGGGGTATATTTCAGGTACGGGTTGGATTTGCACGAATAACAGCCGGGGAGAACTGAAAAATCGTGTTTTAGGAGTGACGTAAAGATAGATAGGGGAAATAGGGAGGATGGTGATGGAGTCAATAATGCACACAAGACTCCGGGAGCTTGAGCAAGGACGGCGCTAGAAAAGTAGGAATCCCACATGATTTGAGCATAACCGATTGTCTTCCCCAGTTTTTACCAGCTGGGAATTTTTTTCATAGCCGGTGGAGTGGCTGCGCATCTACGCTTTCCACAGATATCCACATCCGGGCTTGTAAAAGCTTGATGGCTCCTCCATGTCCATCATTCATCGCAGCACTCTCGAGTGGTGTTTGGCCATCCCCGCCCGGACGATTGGGGTTCACATCGGCCCGTCCCAGTAATAGATTGACCACTCGTTCATATCCCTTCATAACAGCCTACCCGAGTGGTGTTTGATCATACTCGTCAGGGTAATTGGGGTCCACATCGTCTCGTGCCAACAGTAGCTTGGCCACTCGTTCGTGTCCCTAGAAAGCGACACACCCAAGGGGTGTTAGAGCATCCGCATCTGGGCGATTGGGGCCGTTATATTTCCGATCAAGTAAGAGTTTGACGACCCCTTCATGTCCCGAGAGAGTAGCACACCAGAGTGGTGTTCTATCATTTCCATCTGGGCGATTGGGGTCGATATCTTTCCGGTCAAGTAGGAGTTTGACGACCCCTTCATGTCCCGAGAGAGCAGCAGACCCGAGTGGCGTTCTGTCATTTCCATCTGGGCGATTGGGGTCGATATCTTTCCGGTCAAGGAGGAGTTTGACGACCCCTTCATGTCCCGAGAGAGCAGCACGCCCGAGTGGCGTTCGATCATCTCCATCTGAACGATTGGGGTCGACATCTTTCCGGTCAAGGAGGAGTTTCGCGACCTCTTCATGTCCCTTGAAAGCAGCCCATCCGAGTGGCGTTTGATCACACTTGTCAGGGTAATTGGGGTCCACATCGTCCCGCGCCAGCAGTAATTTAGCCACTCCTTCTTGTCCCCAGAAAGCGGCACACCCGAGTGGTGTTAGATCAGCCGCATGCGGGTGATTTGGGTCAACATCTTCCCGGTCTAGTAGGAGTTTGACGACCTCTTCATGTCCCTTGAATACGGCGCACTCGAGTGGTGTTAGAGCACTCACATCTGGACGACTGGGGTCGACATCTTTTCGGCTAAGTAGGAGTTTGGCAGTACCTGCATGCTCTGAGAGTGCAGCACACCCAAGTGGTGTTCGATCATCTCCATCTGGGAGATTGGGGTCGATATCTTTCCGGTCAAGTAGGAGTTTGACAACCCCTTCATATCCCCAGAATGCAGCACACACGAGGGGTGTTCGACGATCCCCATCTGAGCGATTGGGGTCGACATCTTTCCGGTCAAGGAGGAGTTTGGCGACCCCTTCATGTCCCCTGATAGCAGCCCATCCAAGCGGTATTTGATCACACTTATCAGGGTAATTGGGGTCTACATCATCCTGTGCCAACAGCACCTTGGCCACTCCTTCGTGCCCACAGAAAGCGGCACACCCGAGTGGTGTTAGAGTACCCCCATCTGGGCGATTGGGGTCAACATCCTTCTGGCTGAGTAGGAGTTTGACGATCCCTTCATATCCTTTGATAGCGGCGCACCCGAGTGGTGTTCGATCATTTTCATCTGGGTGATTGGGGTCGACATCTTTCCGGCCAAGTAGTAGCTTGACTACTCCTTCATGTCCATTCGCTGCAGCACACGCGAGTGGTGTTCGATCATTCTCATCTGGGCGATTGGGGTCGACATCTTTCCGGCCAAGCAGTAGCTTGACGACCCCTTCATGTCCGTTATTAGCCGCCCACGCGAGTGGTGTACCGCCTTGGTTATCCGGTCTGTTGGTGTCGACATCTCCTCGTTCTAGGAATAACTTGACAACTCCTTCATGTCCCTCAAATGCAGCACAGAATAGTGGTGTTCGATTTTTCTCAGCCGGGCGATTGGAGTCGATATCGTCCCGGGCAAGCAGTAGTTTGACAACCCCTTCGTGTCCGTTATTAGAGGCCCACATCAGTGGCGTACCGTCTTGGCTATCCGGCCTGTTAGGGTCGACATCTTTCCGGCCCAGCAGTATCTCTACAACCCCTTCATGTCCGTTATGAGCGGCCCAGGCAAGTGGTGTACCGTCTTGGTTTTCTGGCCTGTTGGGGTCGATATCTTCCCGTGCTAACAGTAATTTGGTCGCTTCAACATTCCCATTCTTGGCCGCCCATATGAGTGGTGTATTGCCGGCACAATCGCCTTGGTTAACCTCGGAACATCTCTCATTCATATATGCACTCACGAGCTCAACAGTCCCGAAAAAAGATGCGCAATGTAATCCACTGAAGAGCGTGGACACACCGATGGCCTCAATGTGCCTTGAGTGTAGTACCTGCGCTAAGAGAGATTGGGCGGATACGTGATTTTCGTAATGATTCAAGAGATGCAGCGCAAGGGCCCGTGCATGGCTTGAGAGTTCCCTATTCGCATGCGCTCCCCAATATCTCGAAGAATATTTCAGGAATGGTGTGACTTGGTGGTCAGCGAGAGGCAAGGAGGAAAGGTTCTTGACCTGTTGTGAATTTAGATAGGTCAAGCATGTTTCTGCAATTACCGAGTGGGGATGACTGAAGAGGCCAGGATGAGCGCAGAGATACTCTTGGGCAGTAAAATGGATTAACCGGACAGTCGAAGCTTCTTTGTCGACTGTGATCAGTCCTTGACAGCAACTTAGCAGCGCGCCTATCGAAGGAGCATTTTCACTGTCGAAATCCGTCGATCCTATCTCTACTGCTAGCGCGTGACGCAGCTCATCCACTTGCAACGGCCGTTCCGCGTGACAGATCCAAGTAAGAGTGGCCATAGCAAGTTTCACCTTCTCCCTGCCCTGCGCCTTAATCCGCTCCAGAGTCGCGTCATATGCTTCCCCTAACCCTTCTCCATCCTTCACTGCCTTGAGCCTTTTCCCTCGGCGAGCAATACTAGTTTCTCGCAGGATTGCGTCGATGTGAAGACAAGCAAGTAGGAATCTATATTTTGGTATGCCAGCCATTAGCCTCAGGTGGCTTTGCACGGCTTTGTCCTTATGATTTCTACATACGTTTCCGAGCTTATTTCGGGAATGCTCTCCATAATATTTGCCTCCAATGTGGTGCTCATCATCTCCGGAGTAGTGTCATTCCTAAGCTTCTCACGTAGATACTTAATGATTCCATCTCCCGTAGGCTGTATTAGAACGGATCTTGCCGCTCCATCCAGTTTCCTTTCCACCTCACTTCGGATATGCGATCTTCCGGTCACAAAGATGCGAGTATCGAGCGACTCCCGCACGATCTGTCCTAGTGATTCAAGGATCACCATTCGATGCCCCGGCACACATTCGTCAAGTGCGTCAACGCATATAAATGTGCGTTTTGTAGTTGTGACAGTCCGGAACATCTTCAAAATTGCTGACACTTGTAGTCCCCTGCCCCCAATCACCTTTTTCTGGTTTTTGAAAGTCTGGACTATAGCTTCAGGAATTTCTTCCAATCCGCCAACAAGTTGTCGCAGTAGAGAACCGAGCATATTTGCTGGTGACTGCTCATTCCGGGCAGCAAAATCGAAGTAGAAACAGGCGATGGCGGTATCTTCGTCCACGGCCTCGTCGCACAACTTATCGATCACTAGTGAGCTATCATCCCAATCTATCAGCAATACTATTATTTTATTTGCGACAACGATACACTCTCTCTTACATGATGTAACTCTTTCCCGCGCCTGGATTGCCGTGGCAGAATAAGGCGGCATGATTGGCTTCATCCTCCCGACAGCCGTTATGCCAGCGTCTGAATTCCTGAGTTTCCAGTAACCAGGCCCCTATACTATCTACACGCTGGGCTCCAATGTCTCGGTGTCGTACCCATGACTCTAATGGAGATAGCCACGACAGTATTTTAGAATCGTCATCGGGGATGTGGTAGTTAACGGTATTTATGGTGTTGAAAGAGTTTGTGGTATTGAAAGAGTTCTGGTTATTGCTATGTATTTGTGACATTTTCCAATTTGCGCTGCTGTGGATGTTGAAAGTAGGGTGTTGGGTACCTTGGGTCTGTTAGTACTGTTGAAGTTGAGGAAGAGCGGGGTTGATGGTAGAAGGCTGCGCCTTGCTAAGAACACCCCAGCCACCATATCTGGGATCCGTTACACAAACCCTCGAGGGTTATTTATAGTAGCTGGAAAAACTGCCGGTATGGGCCATCCACATCTGCTTGTACTTGTAGGAGTCTTATGTTGAACCATATACTCTAACTCTCTATGCTTTTTGATACATTCCAACGTAGTAGAAGTCTGACAACCAGATTCTACGGAGGTACAGCGCCTAAGTTTTGTAGATTTCACAAGCCAAATTTGCTGCCCTCATCCCCCTGCGGAACATACAAAATTTAGGAGCTGTACCTCCGTAGTAGTGCTATCCAAAACCCGTTTTTAATCCTTGCCCGTGATGCCATAGAATCCTTGAAAATTATGTGCTGCACTAGCATGCCATACCCCGAAGCTCCTCAAGCGGGCGCCAAACCACATCATCCAGCATTGTGGGGAAATTAAGACATGGATACACTCTTTAGTAGCAAAATTAGCGTTGCGCGAGTCACAGGGTTATTGAGGAGCAAGAAAATTTACGGAGTATACATTTGGCTATGCCAGATCAGGAACAGTCGCTTCGTGGGAAACTCATCCTAGGAGGGGCGGTTGGAATAAACGTTGATGTGCTAAGGCATATCATGGGTTGTGTACGAGTACGAAGTAAGGACGGCACCGGCAGCTAGGCTCGCTAAATACTCGTCCCAGGCAAGAAGTACCCGGAAACAGGGATTAGATTTTTGTATGATAAACCCCCTGCAATTATCTGAGCGCTCATACAAAATTGACCCCCCCTGTTTCCGGGTACTTCTTGCCTGGGACGAGTATTCGCAAGTGATTTTGGTTGATCCGCACTGAGCTGACTCTCCCTGTACTCGGGTACCTGAGACCACAAGTCATGTGAATACCCCCCTCACTCTCCTCACTCGGATGGCTGGGCTTGAACAGGAAGCTTTCCTCCGGTAGTCGATCCGGTATTGAAGCGAAGAAAACTGCGAATAGTGTATCTACTTTTGGAAGCACAAGAGGCACGAGCTAGCAATCGCCACTATCGAGAAATCACAAGTCACGATCAATCCAAATTTCCTAAGCTAATTCACAAAAACCTCTTACTCAGGGCCAACCCAGAGAAAAGAGAAGGAAAAAAATACAGCCGAAAAGAAAGCCCAATCTTGCCCGGCTGTCCGAATTTTCTCTCGTCTGTCGACTGTCTAAACCGTTGCTTCCGTTCTCCGCGGTGGTAAGAAAACGAGTGAGAAGTGGGAGATGGTCTCCTCGCATAGGCTCATTCACCCCCCCATGTCCGCCAAGACTAGGCAACAGCCCCCCCCTGTACCGTAAAATCTCGTGAAATCCACCATCTCCGGCAGCCGCTAATTTCTGGGGTTTGAGTCAAAAGTTCTCAAGAAGGATTAGTGCTTTCCTGACACGGTATAGCCTGAGCCATTTGGTTGTGTTAGATCTCGTTAATCTGACAAGCTAAACCTATCTTGGGCTGATGTCGCCATTTGCTGGGGTATACGTGACAGACCGGAGATGGTAGATTTCACGAGATTTTACGGTACTCGAGTAGTAAGCGTGACACCTCCTCGCCCACTATTCAACACAAACCCAGCGTACTTCCATTCCCGAGCAAAGTCATATCACGAACCACCATCTATGCTCTCTAAGTTATCCGCGGACTAACTAAAATATGCAAACTAAGTAAAGCCAAATTTTATCCGCAACAGTATCTTGGACCGGCTGCACCCGTTTGGTCTTAAAGTACTGCCAACAGCTGTGAGCCTCAACCATTACAAGTAAAGTTACCCAACACGGGGGAAAACCAACTATCAAAACCGCAATGCTGGGCGATCACTCGGCCCTGCAGGATCCATGAGGATAGCATCACGGCCACAACCAATCTTCCCCCCAATCTAAAACTATCCCTCACCTATCGGATCCCGTTCTCCAAAATCGCCCCCCATAAATTGCTCAAACACTTTGTCTTTATAATCCCGAGATCCCTTGTTCCTCAGATGACTCTGCAACTTTTCCAGATAGACAAAAACAACCTCCCGTCCAAGAGCACTGGATACTTCTATGTATCTTTGCGCCCCCGGCGATACGCCAATGCTACATGTTGTGCTTGCCCAAACCGCTCGGACACCGCCCTCACTCTTCGCTAAAATCCCCCATCACTACCCCTAAGCACTCCAAGCAGGTTCCAGACCCCTACATATGCATCGCTAGAGGTACCTGTTACGATAACCTGATAAAAAGGTTGTAAATGAAGAGATCGGCTGGTGATTTCCGGAGAACGAATCAAGAAATTACTATCTGTCCGTGTGGCGGGGTCATGCATGAATGGCTAGTGGATTTTGGCCAGTGCCGGGCCCTATCGCTCATTGAACCCCACATACCGGAAGTTTAACATCTGGGAGAACCTGGGAAATTTTACTAGAGCTTTTCACACCACCAGCAACACCGGCAATGGGAGTAGCCTTTCCAACTACAACACCGGCAGCAAAAATGGCGCTGTTTCCATCTTTCTTCTCCTGCTGGAGTTCGGGAAACGCCACGATTGAAGCTGCTCTCGAATTCCCGGCCCGCAGTACCTGCAATAGATTTACTAGGGTAACATCAACCTCTGTATCCCTCGTTTATCCCACACTGATGCCCTCTAGTATATGTTTCTTTGCTCTGCTACATGTGCTGTCTCTCTGCTAACCTATTCCTCTACTTGTACTGGACACTGCTGGCCAATTGCTCGGTGGATGTGATCCCCCCCGTCGTGCAGGGCGAGATTTCACAACGAGGGCCCGCCATCGCAACACTCCCGCTTAGTCTTTGGGACTCGCAATTGCGTGCTATAGCCTGTGCCGTATCCCCCGCCCTCAGTCCTTAGCAAACCGGAGACCCACCCCTCCCCTCCCAGTCATATTCTTAACCCTGCCCGAAAACCGTATAGAAAAGTGCTATCCCGCACAAGGCTGCAGTGCGCAAAACCGCTATCTCCTGACCTGCGTATGAGATGCTGTTTTGATAGGAATTGAGTCACCTGTGGTGATGATAAGGGAATCCCAAGCGCTGAGGGAGCTGTCGTCCTCCTATGCATGGGGAAGGGCGAGGAAATCCTCCTGGGAGGACGGGAAAGACGACAGCTCATAGTCCGTCTTTTTGGGGGTGCTAGGACGGACTATGCCCGGGAATGTGAGGACCGGACGGACTATAGGGGACTATAGCCCCAGCGCTTGGACCTCCTGTACTAGCTGAGCTGAAATCATACACCTCCAAACGAATTCTTTTCCGATCATGAGACATCACTCGTGCCGTCCCTCACCATTCCTGTTCGTATATGATTTCTTGGTCCTCTCAAAAATGGTTTCTTTCTCCTCTTATTTTTTCTTCCACGTCTTTATATTTGTTCTCAAGTCAGGTACAAGTCCGGACTTCTTTATGCTTTCTTTATTATTTCTTTTGTTCTTATATGTGTTTTCTTTCAATGCCTTTGTTCTTTGTTACGGAGACTTAGTGGAAGTGGAACCAAGTCATCTCACTATATAGCTTGACTATATCGTTCCTGTCATTCAAATTAGTAGTTCGCGGTAATCTATTATCTTGACTCTTTTGCTATTATCACTTCTTCATTCGAGTTCCGATCGCATATTACAACAAATACTTTTGTAGAAGGGGTGAGTGATATACAGTGATCCAATTTCGCTACGCATCTTGTTCCTCTCCACTGGCGTTGCGTAGTTCAAGAGGAAATCTATAACACTCTCCGAATTTGAGGTAGAAGTGTTGCCGTAATTCCAAGGCCCACAGAGAGCTCGGTTGGGCGTCTTGGCCTACGTTTAGAACTTTTAAAATGTGTAAAAAGGTTCGTTCTTAAGATCCAGTGATTGTAACTCACTTCCCACTTAGGGTTTAGGGCTAAGCACTGCAACCCACAATACAACCCAAGCGAAACTTAATCCAACTTAAAAAACCTTCAGAGCCTCATTGAAGATCAGGTTACACACTCCAACTTCTTTCGCCTAAACACTAAATCCTCATCTAAGTATGGTTTGTGCCATTCAAAATGTATAATACTTGAGCACCTGTCTTTCTCGCCTAAAAACAAAAAAGTGCTGGACCTTACCAGCAAAAGAGAACTCCAACGCCCTAGTTCCAGGCTCAATTATTCCGGTTCTTACGCTATTCAAATTCAAAGCCTTATCCTCCTTCCCTCCATTCCTTCTACCGCCCGAGATCTAGACAATGCAAATCCTCACGGAATAGTCTAGGGGCGGGAACAACCGCCGGGGTACCGTCTTGGCGACTGTCGGCGTGGTGGAGCGTGCGGTTTCATGGCGGCTGAATGTCGATCGGTTAAGCCAACACGTGATTAGCGCATCCATGCCTCGTCCATCGTAGCCCTTCCCTTTTTGCGACACTTCCTTAAAAACGCTTTCAAGCCCTTTTTTAAGACCTTTGTCTCTGATTCTGGGGATAGTGAACGACGGGAGTTTTTACTCTACATCACACCAAACCGCACCTCTCAGATTTTACAATAAAAAAGAAACCTAGCTAGTCGGAGAGGAATGGCGAGGGCTCTCCAGAGCACCAACAACCCCGACATCAACCCCGACAACCGTAATAACATTTCCAACTACAACTCCGGCAGCAAAAATGGCACCGCCTCCACCCTCCCTGTCCTGCGATAAGTTTGAAAGGAACGGTGATTTAAGACGGTACGCAACCTCTACCCGCAGCACCTGCAATGGATGCGGCAGCGCAGTATCCACCTCCGCGCCCCTCACTCAATTCACATCAAGACCCTCTAACATCCATCTTCCTACCCTATTACCCCGCTACCCCACTACCAGCCTATTCTATTACCCCCTACTAGATACCACTAGCCCGTTCCTAACTGAATCCAATCCTCTCCGTCACGCAGAACGAGACTCCACTGCCGATGCACTATTGCAACATCCCGCTCGTTTCCTGCACCTCCAACCCCGCGCTCCGGCCGGTGCCATGCCCCCTCAATCCCCGGCACACCAAACACCAGCACCTCCTCTCCCCTCCCAGTCCTATTTCTGGCCATTCCGGAAAACTGGTTAGAAACGATCCGGCCCGCACAAGATAATAGCGAGAAGAGCTGCCCATTTCGTCACGGTTCCGACCCATGCACGGGGTATCATCCTGGCAGAGGTTAAGTTACCTACGGCAAGCACAAGGGAGCTGTAGACGCTTAGCTAGCTGATGTGCTCCTGCGCCCAGGGATGGGCGAAGGAAACTTTGGGTGAGGGAGCATGATGGAGAGCTTCATTCGCATGGCCAAGCTCGCCCCCGCGCACGATAAGACCCTCAGTCAGCCGCAGATCACGAAGAGCATTTGGGAAGAGATTAAACATAGAGCTGGCTTAGCCAATCGCAGTGAGGGGGGAAACAATGAAAGCCCGGATGCCCCGGAATATGTCGAAGGGATCTCACTCATAGGGGTCCAAATGGATGGACTGCGGAGGTCAGGATTTTGGGCCTGGTGGATTTGCCCGTGCTAGCAATGTTTCTTGGATGGGTGCCATAGTTCGAGTGTTGCCGGAGTAGCTATCTCAAGGAGGATTGGATCGCTACATGAGGTGGGATGTTATTGGCGGCAATGCTAATGCCTGCGCTCGGCATTTCTCAAAGCCTGCAGGATGAGAAATAGACAAACGATCCACTCATGGTAAGTTCATGGCTTCGCAGCGCTGACTTTTGTGAGTACCATCTTCACAACTCCAAGACGGTCTGCCACACCCCCGCAACTATCAAAGCAAAGCATATCCTTCCAACACCCAACCTCCTGTTCCTCACGCCTTGTGATTCCCACTTTTCTGGGCATTTTCAAAAGCCTCCGGAGTACGAGTGTCAGTGGCCCTAGTTCTAGTGGTTCAAGTACGGTAGATTTTTCGACACTCAATTATACTGGATTTACTTTTAGTATCATGGGAGTATATGGAGGAGTAATGACATGTGGGGGGATACCGAGATGAGTATGGTGATCCGTGGAAGGATCGGGGCGTGTTTTTCGTGTTTAACCACACACTGTATTTACCATTATTGGTTTTATATAGAGTACGAATGAACGAACAGTGACAGAAAAGTGCGAATTGTAGAAGTTACATCTCATCTCCCTCCTACATACAATGTGCCCAAGTTCCATATGAATTCTATTACTCTGTCGTCTGCAGGCACCTAACTCATAATTCCCACATCGACATTGGGGAGGTTGCTGATGGATAGCTTGAGAAATGGAGATCCTTTGAGTTTCTGGGTGAGTGAAGTGATTGCCGCTACGAGCGTTGTACCGATAGGACCCTTTTTTTCTCCATTAAGTTTTTGGCTGGGGCTAGATACTATTAGGGACCTATTTTACAAATTCGCTTGGTCCTTTCACTTTCACTTTTTCCTGTCTTAACTTCTAGATGCATGCATGATACCGCGTTTTCTTCTAAATAGGTAAAATATACAGTATTTATTCACAAATACCCGTGCTTCCGTAACTACCAGACATCACTACGTGAAAACTGAACACGGAAATGTGTGATATGGACATGTAGTAGAAATTCAGGAACGGTAAACTGATAGCATCAGGATATAGTATCTGGTAAGTTAGCTCTCTCTATTATCACAATATGGCACGGCAACCACACCACGGAAGCACCCCCAGACAGCTGCCCTGGAAGAACAGCTGTCAGAGACAGCGGTGTGCAGCCAGTTCAACACACCTCACCCCCTCAAATATTTCCCCACTTCGCCAACTGCCAAGGTCTGTGTCCAAAGCCAGTAGATTACTCCTATATTCTAGTTTTCTGACTTTCCTCGAAAATGCGCCCCTCAACTAGCCCCTCATATATCACATCACCTCTGTACTGAATAAATATCAGTGGCTGCGACCTCTATTGCAACCAAAATGTCTGGCAGTTTGCAGTGGGATATTTGGGAGGCTGGCGTATTTGGGACACTGGTGTGCGGGTGCGGTTCTTTGGGTGTCTGCCGCGGGCTAATTTAATAATTCCGACTGAGCGCAGCCTTGTTAAGAGAAGGTGGAGAGTTAATTCCCTTATTTATGCTAGCCGTCGGGAACCCCTACGCTAAAGTCTCTGGTAGCGGAAAGGAAAATCTATGTGCAGTTTATCTATCTGTTGATCTATCTATCTATCCAGCTCTCGTAGGGGAAAACATAAAAATAAATATCGGGGAAGGGGGGAATAGAAAGGAGGGATATTTTTTTAAAACGGAACTTATTCCGGTGGGGAATGATTGTCATGATGAATAGAGGAGAGTGAGAAATGAAACTGTCCCCCGATTTCTGCATGCTCAACATAATGAACACGGACTTATGTGCTTTCGCTTATAATAAACATGAACATATATCGGGAAGTTTTGGAGGGGTATAAAGGTAGATAAAAGTTGGATTTCCACCAATGAGAGCCGGAGAGAACTCCAAGGTCGCATTGTCAGTCAAAGGTAGAGGACACAAGGGGCAAATGGGAGGACGGCAATGGCGGCATCAGCGCAGGGAGGAAAGAGGTCTAGAAAAGCAGGAATCCCATCCGGTTTGAGCGTAATCAATTGGGTGCTCCGGGTTTAACTTGCTGTCGATTGTTTCATTGCTGGTTGGGTGGTTGAGCAACTGCGCTTTCTGTAGATATCCGGGCTTGCAAAAGCTTGACCACTTCTTTATGGCCATTCATAGCGGCATACGCGAGTGGTGTTCGACCACTCTCATCTAGACGATTGGGGTTGACATCTTCTCGTCCTAGTAATAGATCGACCACTCCTTCGTATCCTTTGCTCGCAGCCCATCCGAGTGGTGTTTGATCATACTTATCAGGGTAATTGGGGTCAACATCGTCTCGGGCCAGCAGTAGCTTGGCCGCACCTTCCTGTCCCCAGTAAACAGCACATCCGAGTGGTGTTAAGGCACCCACATCGGGGCGATTGGGGTCGACATCCTTCCGGTCTAATAGTAGCTTGACAACCCCTTCATATCCCCTTGCAGCAGTGCACCAGAGTGGCGTTCCACCATCCAAACCCGGCTGGTTAGGGTCAACATCTTCCCGTCCAAGCAGTCGCTTGACCACTCCTTCATGTCCCTCAAATGCAGCAGCCCGGAGTGGTGTTCGATTGTTCTTTTCTGGGATATTGGGGTCAACATCTTTTCGGTCAAGTAGTAGCTTGACAACCCCTTCATGTCCGTTATTAGCTGCCCAATAGAGTGGTGTACCACCTTCATGATTGGACTTATTGGGTTCGACATCTTCTCGACCTAGTAGTAGCTTAACCACTCTCTCATGTCCCTCCAATGCAGCAGCCCCGAGTGGTGTCCAATTATTCTTTTCTGGGCGATTGGGGTCAACATCCTTTCGGTCAAGTAGTAGCTTGACCACCCCTTCATGTCCGTTATTAGCTGCCCAAAAGAGTGGTGTACCACCTTCGGGTTCGACATCTTCTCGACCAAGTAGTAGCTTGGCAGCCGCCTCATGCCCCTTTGCAGCAGCACAGGCGAGGGGCGTTGCACCGTCCAAACCAGCCCGGTTAGGGTCGACACCTTCCCGTCCTAGAAGTAGCTTGACCACTCCCTCATGTCCCTTAAATGCAGCAACCCGGAGAGGTGTTTGAATATCGTTGTTTGGGCGATTGGGGTCAACATCCTTTCGGTCAAGTAGTAGCTTGACCACTCTTTCATGTCCGTTATTAGCTGCCCAAAAGAGTGGTGTGCAGCCTTCGTCATCTAGCCTATTGGGTTCGACATCTTCCCGTTCCAACAGTAGCTTGACCACTCGCTCATGCCCGCTCAATGCAGCAGCCCGGAGTGGTGTCCAATTGTTCCTTTCTGGGGGATTCGGGTCAACATCCTTGCGGCCAAGTAGTAGCTTGACAACCCCTTCATGCCCCTTTTCAGCTGCACATGAGAGTGGCGCTCGACCATCCAAACCCAGCCGGTTAGGGTCAACATGTTCCCGCCCAAGCAGTAGCTTGACCACTCCCTCATGTCCCTCAAATGCAGCAGCCCGGAGTGGTGTCCAATTATTCTTTTCTGGGTGATTGGGATCAACATCCTTTCGGTCAAGTAGTAGCTTGACCACCCCTTCATGTCCGTTATTAGCTGCCCAAAAGAGTGGTGCGCAGCCTTCGTCATCTAGCCTATTGGGTTCGACATCTTCCCGTTCCAGCAATAGCTTGACCAAACCCTCATGTCCCTTAAATGCAGCATGACAGAGTGGTGTTTCATTATGATTCCTCCTTGGGCGATTGGGGTCAACATCGTCTCGACCAAGTAATAACTTGACAACCACTTCATGTCCGGAATTAGCTGCCCAAAAGAGTGGTGCGCCGCCCTTGTCATCTGGCCTATCGGGTTCGATGCCTTCCCGTTCTAGTAGGAACTTGACCACTCCATCATGCCCATTCCCCGCCGCCCATGAGAGCGGTGTATAGCCGGCGTAGTCGCCTTGATTAATCTCGCAACCTTGAGCATTTGTTAACGAGGCCACAAGTTCAACAATCCCGAAGAATGACGCGCAATGTAATCCAGAGAAGCGCAGGGAGGCACCCATTTCTGCAACATTACCCGGATCCCGTACTTGGTTCATGAGCGATATAGCGGATATGTGGCCTTCGTAATTATTCAAGAGATCCAGAGCAATGGCCCTCGCATGGTCAGAGCTTTCCATGCGCAGATGTGTTCCCCAATACCGGGAAGAATATTTGAGGAATGGCATGACATGGTGGTCCGGGAGAGGATGGGAGGAGAGGTTCTTGACCTGTGATGGATTCAAATAGGTCAAACAAGTTTCTGCGATTACCGAGTGGGGATGGCTGAAGAGGTCTGGATGGGCGCAGAGATATTCTTGCACTGTAAAGTGGATTACTCGGACAGTGGAAGCTTCCTTATCCACAGTAATCAGTCCTTGACAGCAACCTAGTAATGCACCGATCGAAGGAGCATTTTCGCTGTCGAAATCCGCCGCTCCTATCTCAACTGCTAGTGCGTGACGCAGCTCATCCACCTGTAATGGCCGTTCCGCATGACAGACCCACATAAGAGTAGCCATCGCAAGTTTCGTCTTTTCCCCTCCCTGTGCCTTTATCCGCTCCAGGGTTGCACCATATGCTTCCCCTACCCCTGCCCCATCTTTCACTGCTTTGAGCCTTTTGTCTCGCCGAGCGATACTAGTTTCTCGCAGGATTGCCTCGATGTGAAGGGAGGCCAGTAGGAATCTAGATTAGGATATGTTAGCTACTCTCTGAGGTATGTTTGCTTGGCATTGCCTCTGCATGGTTTCTACATACGTTTCCGAGCTGATTTGGGAAATGCTTTCAATAATACTTGTCTCCAATGCGCTGCTCATCATTTCCGGAGTGGTATCACTCCTGAGCCTCTCACGTAGATACCCAATGATACCCTCACCCTTAGGCTCTATGAATACAAAAGCTACAGCTCCACCCAATTTCCTTTCCACCTCGCTTCGGATATGTGCTCTCCCCGTCAGAAATATACGAGTATCGAGCGAGTCCCGCACGATCTGCCCTAGTGATTCGAGGATTATCATTCGATGCTCCGGCACACATTCGTCAAGCGCGTCAATGCATATAAATGTTCGCTTTCTGACTGTGATGGTCTGGAACATCTTCAAAATTCCTGACACTTGTAGCCCCCTACCTCCAATAACCTTTTTCTGGTTGCGAAAAGACCGGACTACCTCTTCCGGAATTCCATCTAATCCACTAACAAGTTGTCGTAGTAGGGAGCCCAGCATATTTACCGGTGACTGCTCACTCCGGGAAGCAAAGTCGAAGTAAAAGCATGCAACGGCAGTATCTTGCTCCACCGCCTCGTCGCACAACTTGTCTATCACTAGTGAGCTGCCATCCCTATCCGTCAGCCATACGGTTATTTGACTTCCGGTAGTGCTGGGCTCTCTCTTACATGATGTAACTCTTTCCCGCCCCTGGATTTCCGTGGCAGAATAAGATGGAATGATTGGCTTCATCTTCGCGGCCGCCGTTATGCCAGCGTCTGAATTCATGGGCATCCAGTAGCCAGGATCCTATATTGTCCAGCCGCTGGGCTCCGATGTCTCGATGCCGTACCCCTGGCTCTAGCGGTGATAGCCAGGCCAATATTTTAGACTCATCATCTGGGGTGATGTAGATAAAGGTATTTCCGACAGTGTTGAAAGAGTTTTGGTTATTACTGAATCCTTGCGACATTTTTCGATCTTCACAGCTGTGGAAGTTGTTGGGAGTACAGCGTTGGTTAGTTCGTGGTCTGTTTATATAATGACTTAAAATTGTGGAGAAGCGGGGTTGATGGTAAAGCTGTGCGCCTTGCTGACAATATCCTAAATGGTTACACAAACCCAAAGGCTACGGTATATTCTGAGAAACTATGAGCTAACTCCCAACGGCTTAAAGGAGCTATATGCTGAACCCACTACTAGTCCATGTCTTTGGCTTGATATATTCCAAAGCAGTGGAAATTTGAGAAACTGATACCCTTAGCGCAGTACACCAGTTTTAATACCTACCAGCTATTCCATAGATTACTTGAAGATTTTGCGCTACTTCTACTCGAGTAAGGCTGGGTTCAAAAGATACGCCGTCTAGAACGGTGAGGAAATTATGACGCTGGCACAGTTTTTCGTAAGAAAATTGGCCATGTGAAGATCACAGAGTTATTGAAAAACGGGAAATGTTTGCAGGGTACTCTCTTGAGCGCAGAAGGTTACGAGTACTGGCGCCACAAAGAACGCACCTCACCAGGGGCGGAATAAAGATGCATGCTCTGGGGCCTATCATAACACCTGGATGCTTTCGGGATAGGAGAAACAATTACAGTACCAACAACCCCAGCAACGGGAGTAACCTTTCCAACTAGAGACTCCGACAACAACAATAGCTCTATTTCCGTCCTTCTTCTCCTGCGGGGGGTTTGGGAGATGTCGCGATGGATGCCGCTCACGGACTTCCGACACACAGCACCTGAAACGGTTCGAGAATAGCAAGATTAACCTCCGCACCCCCCTCATCTGACCCACTCCAAGACAGTGTTGCAAAGAAGGCCTTTGATGATCGAACCCGGGGGGGTATAAGGGGGAGGATTTGAATCGGGGCTTCTGAAAATGGGGAATGAAGGGGGGGGTTCTTTAATGTCTTAGTAAGCAAAAATAGCAGGAACTCTGATGGGAATTTCTACCTTTAGCCCAGATGTGCGAGTATTTATTTCTCAGAAGCCGGGGAAGTGGAGTGCCAGTGCCAGTGCTAGTTTATTTGCTTTTTCTGCTACATTTTGCCCTCTTTTCCTATCATTTCATTTGTTTCTTTGCTTCCAACTGCCCTCAAATATCATGGTTTACCGATTTGTTAGAAGGGGTCCTATCTTATAGTAACCCCCAGGGTCCACTGGCAGCTCGGTTGGTACTGAGAACAAGAAAATCGGTGGTATAGTATCTACTTTACTAAAGCGAAGAAGTACGGGAAAACAACTATCACTTTCAAAGAACCTTCAAGTAGAAAACAAAACCTCACAAGTCACGATCAATCTCAATTTACTAAGCTATGTCGCAAAACAAATCCCACAAGCAGCACAAAGCAGAAAATTCCGTCTCGAAGAAAGCCCACCCAGCAGGTTGTCTGACTAGGTGAGTACAGGTCTAATTTCCTCCTTTAAACACACAATCCTCGTTGCCATTGTCCTCTCTTCCTTGGGAGGTCGTTCCTTGGTCGGGGGGGAGGGGGAAGGGAGGCGTGAGAGGAGGCAAAACCTAACTTACATAGCAGCCCCCTGTCCGCCAAGCCTAGGCAACAGCCACCCATGCAGAACCGCTGTGGGGATGATTTCGCAGGACCCGTTTAGTTTGGATGGTGTGTCGCGCGTGCCGAAATCACCCTCCCGTGCGTGTCTGTAACCTCCTGATAAACCGAACAGTGGAGAGAATTGAATTGACCCCGGAGAGGGGTGGTATAACGTCGTCGATATGGCAAGAGTAAATCTCCGATGAAAGTAAGCACGAGAGAGGTGAAGTGTCAAGTTTAAAAGTGAAGTCGAACCAAAGGAGAAAAGCACAGGGAGGAAGAAAGAACCAAGTGGTCAAGCTTTTAGTAGTGTTCGTTACAGTGCCTCCGGGGCCCCGAAAAATGCGGGCCCCCGGCCCAATTCCCCGGCCCGCCCCGCCCCGTAACAAACTCTAGCTTTTAGACACACTGCACTCTCCTCATGCAAGATAATTATCTTTGGTCAACCACTGGGCTAGAAGCTGACAGGATATGTGAGAAGAATGAAAAATGCGCCCGCCAGCTTGGGTATAGTCAATCCCTCTGTGATCTGCATTTTGCTGAGCAAATACAACTCGGCAGCAGAACCTACTAACCTGACTGATAGGCTAAAGACAAAAGAAGTAAAGAGTGAACCTGGAATGAAGGAAAGGAAAGGTTGTTGATTGGCTGTTTTCCTCTGTGTGGTTGTTTGTTGTTAGGCTAGTCTACATGAGAGGCTGCTTATGTGGTAAATTGTGTGCGCCAGGCTAACTACTAAACCGAGTTTTTATGTGGGCCTGTAACAGGTTGATTCCTGTCTAACGAAAATACAATAGGACTGGCGGTAGACCTGCTAGCGCTGGTGCTAAGGGAGGCTTCAAGGGACCGGTAGCTAGAAGGATAATAGTTGAAGGACAAATTGGACTCAGGGATTGCCGTTCAACCAAGTGTATTCTTAGACTGAAGGTCTGTCGAAGTCTGCTGTCTCCTGCTAGCCAGGAGACTGGTTTAAATACAAAACCCAAGAGCGATAGCCTTCCTGCAATCACGATCATTACCAGTAGCTGCGCACATACCGGAATCCTGTAATCCTGCAAGACCAAAGAAAGAAACAAACAAACAGTGCTCAGCCTTCGCCAGTGCTACATGACCTTTCCATACCCGGAATCCTAAATATAAACTTCCAGCAAAGCAAACTAAACATAGCAATACGGTAGCATAGCCTATCTGACTCAGAGACAGTGGCGGAGCTGAAATCAAATCAAATAACCCAAATATAAATCAACTAAACATAGGAGATCCTGCACTGCCCGCTCCTGTGTACCGTTACCGGAACATGTACACATGTTACAGGGCCCCATCGAGCGAGATGACTGCTCTCACTACCCTATCAAACACCGCAGGGTACAAGGACTCCCCGTCTATCCAACCTTCGACCCCGGAGGCATACAAACAAAAGAAAACAAGTAAAACACTCCATTGTCCTCTATGAAACCTCAGTACAAACCACTGAGTACATCAGCAAAAATAATACCTTGCGTTCCGTGCGTTCCGTGCGTCTGACGCACCTGACGCCGGAACGCTAATCGCGAATCAGGACGCAACGTCGGATCGACGTTGCGTCCTGACTTTGCGTTACT
>Ga0307509_10001386_pt1 | contig 41087 bp, 43 predicted proteins | sample 10_EM_MG_FD_202245 | JGI IMG/M metagenome (GOLD analysis project Ga0307509, IMG submission 202245) | Populus trichocarpa ectomycorrhiza microbial communities from riparian zone in the Pacific Northwest, United States - 10_EM | ecosystem: Host-associated > Plants > Roots > Unclassified | place...
CCACCCTCCTCTACCCTCGATCCTCCCATCTTCCCCATCCCACCACCCAGGCATGCGACGGGTCGAGTAAGTCGCGAACTCGGATAATCACCACCTCCTACCACGCACCTCAGCTTTCCACCTGGAGCAGCATTGTTCGGTGGAGAGAAAAGTGTCGGTAGCTCACCTGTTACTAACTGGCGGCGTCAAAAGATACCTTGGCCCTGTTTTCCGCCTTCTGCTCAGCTCTGGCTGTTCACAATCATTCTATACGGTGGCCATTAATATCTCCGCGTCGGAGCTCAATTCAGAATTCCGGCTGCGAAACCACGAGGAATACCGGGTGACTGATCGCCAGGCTGGAATAAGAGGAGGAGAATTTTGAAGGTGTGCGACGCGCGGAAATCCGGCGCCTGAAGGAGAAGGAGGATTTTTTTTGAAAGAAAATTAAGAAGTTAGGAAACTTGGAAGAGTTTCTACTGATTTTTACTGTTTAAAAATCGATATCGAAAGAGGAAAGGAAAGGAAAAGAAAGAAAGCTGTGGGATCGGATTATTATTTTTCATTTTTCATTTTTCATTTTTCTTTACATCAAGGCAAAAGTGAGTGAACTTATTTCTTTAGTGTGGGTCTTGCGCAGTTCCTGGGGATGAACGGTTTTGGAGCCTTCTCTCTCATCCCAATTTGGTGTTTTGCCTTTGCTCCCCTTGATATTTGGATTCGAGGGAACTTGGTAGATACTTGCCGCTGACATAACCCACCAGAAACGTCTGACTCTCGTTTAAGTATTTTTCGTGTCTTTTTTCTTCGATACTGGGTATCTCGAGCCTGCATACAGGTCCGGCTGTTTCGATTCATCCAATCAAAGAACCAAAAGTAAGTTTTTTTTTTTGTTCGGTTCGGGCCGTATTTTTTTTCTTACTCGCCGCTAACTTTTGTCGGGATGGAAGAGTTCAGTAGATTTTACCATCTACTAGTAGGAACACTTAGTCAGAATGAGCGGCCCAAAAACCATTAGTATTCACGATATTCCAGAGACGGTAGCGACATTCAGCCGCACGCTCCAAAATGGCACCAAGCTTGAATATCGCATGCAGGTTCTCCAACAACCCGAAAGGGCGAGAGCCTGTGGGCAAGGAGCAAAGTGTTAGTCCCTCAATGTTTTGTGACGAAGAACAATTTACTGATCAGTCTACGGGTATAGCACACGCGGACCGTAGGCCAGTTGATCCTCCACCGGTTGTGGAGTTGAGATTATTCGAGGGGCATGAAAAGACTGACGTGTAAGTTGAATATATGTGGTTTTGTGCTGTGCAAACTTGGCTAATGATGGTAGAACCTTTTCGCATAACTCCAACTTTTTCCTTTTCGCTACACTTGAACAGGCACGCCCCATTGCTCAAGGAAGAGGAATGCCGGCTCCAGCTCCAGCCCCAGTTTTGACGGGTGTTCCGGTTTCTGGTATGGCGTACTTGGATCGTCCTAACCCGGCTGGATATTTCATCTTCCCAGATCTTTCTGTTCGTCATGAGGGAAAATACAGGCTTAGGTTTGCTCTTTACGAGGAGACTAAGGAAGAGGAGGGATACCCCGTTCCACAGGACCCATTGGAGCCAAGGGAATATTGTACCCACAGGTTGGATGTTAAGTCTAAGGCATTCACGGTCTTTTCCGCCAAGAAGTTTCCTGGATTGGCAGAGAGCACTGCTCTATCTAGGATCGTGGCCGAGCAAGGTTGTCGCGTGAGAATTAGAAGGGATGTTAGGATGAGAAGGAGGAGCGATAGACCTAACAGGGACAGTGAGGACCGTCATATGGATGAGACTGCCATGCTGAGGGCATCGAGGAGGGCAGCTACGCCTGACCAGTATGATATTGAGAACTCGATTAGGGCGCAACATACGTCGCAATATCATCAGCCTACGCCTCACCCAATGCAGCGTTCTGATTCCATTAGCAGGAAGAGAAGTGGATCTGATGCCTCTATGATTTCCGCCATGGGAGATATGCCACCGGCTCCGAGACACGAAACTGGATACTCAACCCCTAACCAGAACTATCCTCCTTATGGACCTCCTGCAGGACCACCATCTCAGGGTGCGCATCAACATCTTTCATTTGGCGGCAGTGGTCATGCTCCCGCTCCTCCCGCTCCGCCTCCGCCCCATGTCCATCCACCACAAGAACTCTATGGACAAGATATCCAATCTCGTTATCCGCCGCAGCCCCATGCACAAAATACTGTGCATCATCCGTCTCCTCATATGCCCCCGTCTGCACGCTCACAGCAGAGCCCATATGGCGCACCCCAGCCATATCACTCGCGTGAGAACTCGATTTCGTTGCCCAACCAACAGGTTCAGCAACAATCCAGACATGAACCTCATCATGTTAGACGTGACTCCGGTGAATACCGTACAAGACGGGAATCTGATCCAGCTTACCGCCAACAGCCACCCCCTCAACATTATCGACCTGGAACGCCTGCAGCGACTCCTTACAATGGCCAGATGGAGAGTGGTTATGGCCACCAGCAGCAGCACCAGCACCAGCCTTACCAACCCGGTCCTCCTGCTCCGCAACAGTATCACCATCAGCAACCCCAGCAACAGCCACAACAGCATGCACCGCCACCTCAATCTACAAGCAACTCACTTCCCCCCATTCGGTTGCCGGCATTGGGCTTGCCAGCGTTGGAGCCAAAACTTTGGAACAGTCAACCTACTACTCCAAACTCTACAAATCCTCCTGCTGCATTGCCTTCACCTAGCGCTTATCCACCACACACAAATGCACCTATGCCGTCTCAAAGGCCTCCTCCGCCCCAGATGTCTCAACCTCCACCACCACCAAATCCCAACCAGTTCCCTGCCTATTATCCCGAGCCAAAATATACTGCACCATCCGTTCCATCCAACGATTCTTGGGGACCCTCCAATGGCAGTGTGCCTGCGAAGGAATCAGAAGGCAGAGGGACTAAGAGGCCTTGGGGAAGAGTGTTCAACAATGCCCATGTTGAAGGTCCAATGCAGAACCGTTCCAGACCTTGTTCGAACTCTGCTGCCTACGGAAGCGACCCCCCACAATACGCTCAACAGCCTGAGGTTGATGACGATGCCTACGATTTTGGTAAGCTGAAGATGAGCTACCGCCGTGCTGATGGTGTCGAGATTGTCCGCAGGCTGCCTGGAGAAGATTAAACAGTAGCGAGTGATATCTAAACCCCCTATATTGGATTTAATGTTCCGGCGTCATTGTTTTGGCTTGATCTGGAGATTCTTGTTTTTGCCTGTGTTTTTATGATATCCTGGTTGGCGACCCCGACTTTTTTCCGCTTTTTTCACTTTTTGGTATTTTATTTGCTTGGTGTAGGGATGGAAACTGTACATTGGAATTGTGGGGGAAAGCTCGTTTCGAGTTATGGACAACTTCAGTCAGGGCCTGACATTCTCCTTTACGAAATCGTCAGTTATACTACAATCATTCTTACTCTATATTTCCTTGCGGATTTTGTTTTCTTTTTCTTTATCTGTCCATAGGAGGCCGTCTTTTTTTCTCTTTCAAGTTGATATATTTTTCTTGCTTCTTTCGGAGATTGTTAGTATCGCGACCACGGATTACTTCCAGTCTCTGTTTGTCTTATTAACTTGCTCCCCTTTTTTCCTTGTCTCACAAACAAAGTTCTTTTTCACTTTTCTTCCGTTTGTTTTTGTTTTTGTCTTTGAGCTGGGTTTACTTGGGGAGGGAAAGGAAACTGGACGGGGGCAGCAAGTAGCAGTTTAAACTTGCCATTACCAAATTCTTTCTCGCCGTTTCGTTCGCGTGATCTTTTCAAGTTTTGGGAGCGGGAGGAGTTTTGCTTTTATGAATCTGCTTTTTCAGGGTTCTATTCACATACTCATGACCCGTAATTTATACCACGAAGGCATTTTATTTATTTCTGTTCGATTTGGTATTGTCTTATGGGGTTGTCTGCAATAACGGCCATTCAATTTCATTGGAGGGGGAGTACAGTATTGGGGGGATATCATGTTAGAAAATCTGCGGGAGGTTTAGGTTTCATTATTTAGTTTTGTTTCCGTTATTATCAACTCTACTTGTCTGAACTTTCTCGCCTTGTAATTCTCGTGGTCAAGTAAGCTTTTTTTGGTGCCTGTTTTAGCTTTTGTTTTACCTCTTTCCATAATAATATTCAAATTTAAAAAGATAAAGGTGACTGAAAGTACTTAAAAGTCGATTCTAGAACTGGTTTCATACGGGAACCCCCCCCACCTTTCGTGCTTTGTGATGCGCTTCCGTTGCTTTGCTGCTCTGGTGTTTTGTTTTTCCCCCATACCTCTCCTTGTCTCGAAATGGCAGTTTCCTAAACAGAGGAAAATAGCGAAATCACGTGAAATTCATCCTCGCTCGCGCAGGTGCAAACCCGTTTTTTTATTTTTATTTTCATTTTTATTCCTCATCTCTTCTCCTTTCCCTCTTACAACGCTGCCTCTACTACGGCGATACCACCCCCCCCCTCCTCCATAACCCTGTCCACCAACAGGTGGGTATCCGCTGCCGCCGCCGCTGCCGGGTGTTCACCTCTCCATCGCTACGTATTGACGATACAACAACCCTTTTTTTTTTTCTCTTCTAAATTCTGCGAGTGCGCGAAGGGGGTTGCGCTGCGCTTTCACGCGATTAAAGCCGGGCCGGCTCATCTGCCAATCCATCTATAGATGGGTGACAACATGCTCTCGACGCCTCAAAAGGTGAGTAATCTACTACCCGAGTCTAGCATTTCTTGTTTTGGTTTTTCTTTTTGGCTTTTATTGGTTTGGTGTCGAGTCTAACTGAACTTTCTGCCTAGGTGTTGAGGGAGACTTTGAGGGCTCGGATGAGTACCTCTACATTTGACCTGAATAAGGAGCCGGAGGGAAGGGATATTTACGATGACACTGAGCCCGACGATGATGATGAGGACAATGCTACAGAGCCTGACGAGCCTGAGGGGGAGGAGGAGCAGCGGGGTAGGCAGATGAGCATTCTTACGGAGGAGGAGAAGAGGGAGATTAGGAGGATTAGGGGACGAGAGAGTTATGCTCGGAGAAAGGAGGCATCGGCAACATTAGGCGGCACAGGTCAGGTTCAAACTCAAAGTGGGGAGGCAGCCCTCGATGGACTCGAATCTGTTGCAGGGAACGAGCGGTCGACTAGTCAACTGGGTCCCGGGTCTTATAGAAAGAAGAGAAAGTCCGACGCCGACCACGCCTATCGCCCTGTGTCTTCTGACAGCGAATCTGATGACGAGGAAACAGGAACGCCCAAGAGGGCTAAGAGGAAATTGTCTAACCGAAGATTGGCTTCTACGGTAACGGGAGAGGCGAGGGCAAATGAGGATTTTCCGACACCCCCCAAGAAGCAACGGATGCGGGCTCATGACTCTGCCGATACGGGATCTACGGTTGTTAGCAAGTTTATCGAAGGCAGCATGAGAGATCGCGCAAGTGCAGTTCCTCCCAAAGATATCGTTGGGCTGCTCTCTAGCTCTTCCCCGAATAGGCATGGGGATGAAATCGCATACGAACCAGCGCAGAGACAGAGTACCGATAGCACTGGCAATGCTACCATGAATTCTGCAAACGCGAGTCTGCTTGGTTCGATAGGTACTGCAGCAGGTGCTCTGAACCCGTTCAAATTCGCTCATCGTATCAAAGACATATGGGAAAAGCAGAAGGCTGAATATATTGCTCATGAGCGGAAGAAGAGGATGTTGGCTGATCGGAGAAAGAGGAGCGAGAAGGCCTATGCGGAGATGAAGAGACTCGGTGTAGCCCAGGGATTGACTGGGAATGCTGCTGCTGTTGCTGGCGCAAACCAGATCAGGTTTAAGTACGACGATTATGCAATGGCCGGAACAGATGGCAATCATGAGGATATCGGAATGGCTCTAAGCACGGACTCAGGCGATGAGGTCTCTGCAGGAGATGAGGCAGCTGGTGCTAGCCGGGAGAAGGGGGCACCAGGAATGACCAATTCCATTGGGAGTGGAATGGCTATTTCCGTTGAGCGGCGCGACAGTGGCAGTGAGCGGAGTGAACCTGGAGCTCAAGGGGATCTTTCTATGAGATCATCGCTGTCAGACTATTCCCGCGCATCGTCGACTTTTCCTAAAGCTTCTGATCGCCGAAGTACTAGCACCAATAGACAGAATGCCCGACACTCCCGGACGTCCTCGAGGGTGCTCTCTCCTCCTCTTGTAGAGGGTGCCACCAACAGGTTGAACGAAGTGGGGACATTGGTCAAGAAGAAGAGCAAAGTCTTCGTCAACTCCATCATCGGAAAAGAAGATAAGAAGGATGGCGACACAGCAGGGGGAGAGCGCGGCCCAACAAAGCGGGAACTAAAAAAGCAAGAGCGACTAAAGAACAAGGTTAGCAACCTGGAAGAACAGCTCGAAAAGGCTAAACAAGAACTCGAAAACGCCACCCGGGGAACTAGCGTCCCACCAGTCCCGCAGATCCCGGCACACATCGCAAACTCCACTGTTAGGGCCGTCGCCGCTACAGACCCTGAGACGCCCCAGCAACAAAAACCCCGACGAAGCAACGACTCGCCAGTAGGCCAGTCCGATATCGCTGAAGGCGAGGAAACAGAAGTGGACGATAACGAGGAAGATGAGGGATTCTCAATGGTTCCCCCGTCACCCGTCATGAACACCAGTTTTGGCGGCAGCTTCAATGCCACCGCCATGGCCGGGATGACGATTATCGAGAGTCTCGGCGAAGCTAATCTCACTTCCACCCCGAGGAATGCGCGTCGGCCATATTCGCTTGGGTCAGGATTGCGTGCGCTGCCGAAGAGGGCTTCTACACCTGTGTTGGGGAACTTGGATGGTGGGCGGAATAGTGCTGTATCGACGGCGGGTCGTAGAGTGGGTGGCGCTAAGGGCGCCCGTCATTCTCCGCCACCCCCGGTTTCTCATGCTGGGAGTGCACCTCCTGTGCCGAGGCTTTCGAGGCGGGCAAGTGGGCTATAGGCTGTAAGTGCTGTGGTTGTGTTTTTCTTTTTTTTTTCTTTTACCTGCCTTTCTGTGATGTGCCTTGTTTGAACGATCTGATCGTTTCATATGTCCATACACCCAGTGTTATCGATGAGCTCCCCCCCCCTTGTTACCTGTTACTTGTTTTCTGTTTTCTCCTTGCCTGCATGCTTTCGCGGGCTCGACTTTCCAATTCTCCTACGTTTGTATAACGTAATGGGCGGCCACTCTTAATTTGCATATTCAATTTCCATCCAATTTCTGTCTCTATTTCGTATTTTTTTCAAATTTTTTACCCGCAAGTATTTCTTGTTTTCATTCCCCCAGAGGGAGCAATTCGAAGTGTACTCTGAGATGCTCCCTCCCTCCCTCCTCCCTCCCCTTTCCTAGTTATTATCCCTCATTTTTCTCTTTTTCTGTCCATCGTGATAGCTCCATCGCCACCTAATGATTACGATCCAGATTTTTTTTCTTTTTCTTTCTCTTCTTTCCTCGGCTTACTCATGGATTATCACTCGTGCTTACTTTTACTTCCAATGTTTCTGCGGGTGCGGTAGAGAGAGAAGGGGGGAGGTGGAGAAGGTGCTTGGCGCGCCGTGATTTGTATAAGGCTTGTCACTGTAAAAACCGCGTTTCTGAACTAGACAGTTTGCCTTTTTTTGGCCCGTCAGAAGCTGTTTGGCCAGAACCACGGTTTTGTGGGGGTGGTGGGTGGCTGGACTTGTGGTGGGTTGGGGGCGCGCCGAGTGGGTTCCTGTGTACGATAGGTACGTTCAAGGGGGGGGTTTTGTTGATGAATCCATGTTTTGTTCTCGATTGGTGATGGTGGGGGTAACGGGGTGGTGGTGGTGGTGGTGGTGGTGGTGGTGGTGGAGGTGCTGTACTGGTATTGTCTCAATATTCCACATCGCCATAACTGGCTGGCTGGCTTGAGTGGCGTTGCGTGGTTTGGTTCAGGGAGCGCCTCGCAAAGCCGTGATAGGGCGGGGTGAATGTATGATACGGGAATCTTGCTCGGATGTTATGTGTCAATCTGTGATATAGCTGGACGGATCGATCTCCCCCCCGCAGGTCCCCCCCTCCTCCCCCCTCCTTCGTGTTTGCCCTACCCTTGGTTCTGTCCGCGCAAACAAATGGTATATCGTTCTTGCAAACAAAAAGTAAAAACCTGTTAACTGTCCCACTCTAAACTGGCTAATGACTATCATGTAACTCTGATACTGCTTATATCCACTCGCAAGCCCCGTTTCCTTATTTCGCCTGAGCTCGATAGATAACCTTGCTATGCAGTGAGTAGTACATAATATTATGATAGCAATAGTAAATAGCGGTAGCAATAATCCCTAGGACCCCATGGCCACTCCTGTCCTATACTAATGTGGCATTTAAATTCTGTTCGGCCGTTCGTTATTGTAGACTTTGTTTTGCGGTGGGAGTATCGTACCCAGTTCGGGGAGAGATTGGAAATAGCTTTTGTTTGGAGGGGGATCTAGGATTATTATTATTATTTATTATTATTATATAATTAGCATTATAGAGCCTGAAGGCTATGAAGCGGTATATACAATATTTTGGCCAGGGCATACTGGTCCGCCAAAGAATCCATCTCTCGCATGGGCCCTACCAAGCTGCTGAGAAAATACCCGAGTTCAGCGGCCTACGGGAGCGTTGCGTCTTCACCATTGCTCCGGTGTTGAACCTCCAATATTCCCTTTGTAGCAGTTCGTGTTTAGGGGGATCTAGGATGAAGGGGTAGATAGGCAATTTATTGTATTTACTGTACTGTAGTTATCTATTCATATTTTTTCTATCGGGGTTGAAAGGGGGAAAAGGTGGAGGGGGGAATTAGGCCACCCTATCTCATACTAAGCCCACGAACTTTAACTAACTACTGTATTTATACACCGAGCCTTGTGGCCGTAATCTCACAAGCTACGGGCGATTCATTGATGCTTGTTAGGAGGTTTCGGCAAAGTTTGGTCCCCCTACCCCCTAATAGCCACTGTCTACTAGTACGTTTAGGCCCATCACTATTCATATCATTCATTACCCTCGGGGTCAACTATCCTTCTTTTTTGACTGGATTCGGGGTTTTGGATGCTCTTCTCGGGTACTAATTTTGCTCTTCTAAATTTCCTCCCTCCCTCCCCTCTTTCCTGCTGTAATTATTTTAATGCTATGTTCCGAATCCCTAACGGGGGTGGGGGGAGTAACAATATGGGGGGGGTTATACATAATATCTTTTCGCAAGTGCTTTCTCTTTTTTTTTTTGCCTTTTCGGCCCCGCATCGAACTGCTATCGCATAGCACAGCACAAACAGTAATGGATGGGTTGGTTGAGCTTTGTCCGATGATAGTTTTTATCCCGAGAGGGAGGGGGGGGGATGGTACTTTCTATTTCTATGCCTCTTTTTTTTTTTAACCAACTCAAGAGTGTTATTTGGGGACCTGACTAATTACCGGTTAGTATTTTTGTATCGGATTGGAGTGGGTACCTTGCTTTTGGTATCTGAGGTCTTATTTTGTACTGTATGGTACCTTGTGTGCATGTGTCGTGTATGTATGTGCAGAACATACAATATGTTCCACTACATTGGGTCTGATGTCCAAATACCGGCTCAGTTCCTTTGTGCATTTTTGTTTTTTTCTCCTTTATTTTTCCTCTTTCGGAAGAAGTGCACATGTGGATAGTTATAGATTAGTGAGTTGTTGCGGCTAGTATTCCGTTAATAGTATATTTTAGGTTTTTAGTGAGTAAGTGCACGGTATTGGACTGCCCCCGCACTTTTGTGACGTTATCGGCCAAGGATATGTGAGGTCAAATGTGCTGTCGTGTGGTATTGTGGTATTATAGGCTTAAGTGCCTTTTTTTTCCGCTAAAGGAAGGCTATCCGGTAGCTGCTGTTCATTGTGGCTTGTAGCCTAGTGAAGTGTCAGTGAACATAATTATGCTCTCCTTCCCCACTCTTTGCTTGATACCTAGGCATCACTCGTTCCCAGATATCGTTTCCAATCTATAGTTTTCACCGCAAGGTAGGCCAGGGGCGCTCTACTTCTCTATCGGGCTTCTGAGAGCGGGCTGTTATCGCGGTCTTTGCTGAGACATCGCTGTGTACGACTGCCTAGTATGATCCGGGTTTCAACACAGCTGGAAGCGGGCACCTAGTATCATAGGAGCGCAAGTAAGGCGAATTAAGCCCTCTTTTGCCCTGGGGTGAATTGCGGGGGAGGGTGTTTTCTATGAGACCAACTACATCCCATTTCGGGTTCATTTCGGGTGTGAGTACCTTTTATAACACGTGAAGTGATAGTGCTCCAGGCCTCTGCCCCCGTGTAGAAAAAATCACTACTTGCAGCAAGCTGGGGGGTTGATTTTTTTGCTGTGATCTCTGTTTGCTGTTACGACATCTGCACTTGGTGAACACATCTTCTGTAAAATGGATCCGAGGGGTGAGTATTATACTTTTACGACTTATCTTTTCAAACATCGGTCTCCAATATGATGTGGGATATTGTGGGTTTGCACCTTCTATCTCAGTGTCTGCTCAGTGTCTGCTCAGTGCTCCCCCCCCCCTCCCCCAGACTTCCCCGCAGGGACCTTATGATATTCTATAGCCAAGAGTTGGGCCATATATATTTGACGTGTCTATAAATCTGACTTACGATATGCCGATGAGAGGGATTGTGCCATGACCCTAGGGAGTTACCCAATTTATGGTGAAAACATGCTGCTGCTCTCTAACTGGTTGAGTTGTGAGCTTTGAAGTTCCCGACTGGCTGATTCATAGATCGCTTGATGAGCATGATTTCTAACTCGACCGAAATTTGTTTTGTATGCGTTTCTGGTTCTGTGAATGGATTATTCCTTGATTAGGTGATTGGGAAGCGGGAAAGAGCCTTACTTGTATGATATCACCAGTGGTGTTTGAAAGTGGATAAAGGGCTCTTGTAGGTCGTTTTTATCCTTAGAAGCAATTTCCCGATAGCATGGGATGATTGCATGTGATGGTTTATACTGGTACCTAGCGAGGGGAGCCTGGTTTTAGTGGCACGGGGCGGTTGTGTCGTTTTAGGAGTCAAATTATTTTGTTATCCGGCGCTCCACCTCAGGGCCACTGGCTGCCCACACATTGTGTCCATACCATTCGCGGTCTTCAATGCCCCCCTTTGCAAGCCGAAATCCACGACGAATGGAGGAAAACGGACCCAAATGTAATATAGTCCAACTTAGATACTGAGTTAGTTCCTCAAGGGTAAGCCACTCTTGGGGTCAAGAGGGGATTAGACGTTGCTGGTGGAATACTAGGTTTTCGACGAAAGAGCCAAAGAAAAATCATATACATATCATAAAAGGATAACTAGGGAAGATTCTGTGAAGGGTCCGAGGGCAGCTCGGGTTGTGGATTGTTAAAGTGCGGGGTAGCTCCTGGCCCAGTGAATTCGCCAGGCATTTAACCGAGTGCTAAGTAATGAAGCAGTGACAGAGAGTACTTGTATTCTTGTGTCATATTTGATCCTATGGGATCTGTCTAGGGCAACGGATTGTATCTGAAACGGAATCTAGCTAGAGCAGCTCTCCATGACAGACTGCCCAATTCGGTTTCTCACGAATCAAACCGGGAATCATGATTGATACCTGGGGGTAGGTTTTTGAGTAGCCCTGCTGTGGGTTTGAGGCCCGGATACTGGTGAAGTCAGGATAATTGTGGTGTAATCTAATGACTGATTTCGACTGGCTACGGGCCTAGAGCACACAGTCTATGCACTGAAAACGGGCGACTCTTCGAGGGTTTCCGCGGCAAGCGGGCTTTTGCATAGTACCAGTTTTAGGCCCTAAGGCACTGAAATCTAACCCTTGAAGATTATTCTAGCCTTCAGAAGTTTTTCATTTGGTGGATAATATGATACCGCTAGAGGGGGCTCACTTGAGATATACACAAGGTTTGCTGTCTGGTATGTGCAAGTATCCGAGGTAAAGCGCCAGTACATTTGAGTCAGGCTTTCTTATGGGTGCTTAGATCTGCACGGATAATTTCCATACAAATCCTTAATCCCTGTGGTCGGGCACTTCATGCTTACTGCGGTGCCTGTAGGTTCAGATAGTGCACTCCGGGGAGGAGGCTCTCCCGCTGGGAAAGTTCAGGGGTTCGGACGCCCCCCGAGGGGTGTTTCGCTCATACACCCAGCTGTTCACACTCTGCGCATGTTGATTGATTTTTGTCGCGGCTGGGAGGGGTAGGGTTGTAGGAGGGATAATGATGAAAATAGGAGAAGCTGAAGGTGAGAGGGTGCGGTGGACATGGGATCAAACATTCGGTCCACTGGGGTGGGGGCCAGCTTTATAGAACACGTCCTACCAATGGTTTTCTGCTTGGTGCAGTTAGGATGAGGAGTCGCGGCCACGCGTCTATCCAACACCTTCAGAGCTTTTGACTTCCCTCTCATTTTGACAACCGTATTATCATCTCCCCCATGGTAAATCGTTTCATCCCCAAACCGAGAAAATCCTCAGTACTGGAGAAGAGTTTGTGTTCATACCCCGGCATGTTGTCGTAAGTATCCTAGAAACCCTGGATGAAAACCCCGAGTCTCATCCAAAGAGCCCTAAATCTAGGGAATTCACAGGTCTAAAGGAACAATGCATCCCTGTTCGCTTGCATCCCTCTTGCCGCAGCTGACGTCCAGTCAAAATCTCCCGTTCTGCCCTTGGAGTCTACCTGGCGCTACAAGCACTTATAATGGTCAGTTCTTAACGTATCATGTGATGCCAATCAGGTTCTGCAAGCTTGATGAACGGTGCAACCAAAGGTGATAGGGCTCATTAAAAACAAGCTTTTCAGTTCGGGTTTGATGCGTCATTCGCTAGACCGATAACTCGGTGCCTTGTGTCACCTGTGGAGTTTACATTCTCGGTTAGCAGCACCCAGCACATGCTCAGGACTTTATCCCGGGGTGGATCTCTGGTGTGTCCGTGCTCGTCTATACCGGTAGAGTGTTTCTTTGCTTTTTATGGGTTGTCGAGTGAGCTATTGTGATCAGGTTCTCCTTGTCATGAGAAGGAGAGGTTGGCCAAGGGACCAGCTTCAGGGATTTTCCCCCAAAGGCTTAGAAAGTTCCTCAACGGTTTCATAAAACTAGTATACTTGGTTCTCAGAGGTACTAGAAAGCAAAGATCCTACAAGTTGCGCAAATTTGTGCTATGAGGATCTTCGAGAAGATAAGCTGGCACGTTTTATTCGTGGACTACACCACCTCCCGGGAAAATAGCGATTTATGCTTTCCGCTATAACCATTCTCGAGTATACGAGTATCATAAAGATTACACAAATGAACTTGGTAGAGTTAATAGCCCGGAGTTTATTGTGTCACCCCAGAAACTCATCTTGTTGTTTATCCAATCTGGTTCTCAATAGGGTTGGTTGCCTCACATAAACCGCCCGTGTTCCATATGCTACACTTACTGCGAAAATGACATGATAGCTGACCGAACATTTTTCGGCAGGACTTTACTTCTTCGTGTGTACATCGAACCCCAAGACGGCCCCAACACAATCTCGCTGCCCAAGGCACAGCGGCGTGATATTGGTATACAGATGGCTCTAATGGTGCCTTTAACACCATGGAATACCAAAACCAACAGTCTCCCTCTTGCTATGACCGCTTTACAAAATTTCGTGCACTTAATACCTATCCAGGTCTCTACGCCACGACGGAGGTAGTTTTAGAAACCCACAATACCATCTGTAGTTGTCCATTGGGGGTACTCGCATGGCCTTACCGGTTTAGAAAACGCTCCGTTGGTGGCGTTAGATGGAAGGAGAGGCATCAAAAATTGTCGCTTTCCCGCGCCTGTTTATCTCAGACCCGGACTGTTCCACTCAGAATTTCTGTTTCGAGCTAGGGCCTCAACGTCGGTATTTCGACGGATACCAATGTGTCAAGTTGGCATGGAAAGTATAAATTCCCGGGGCGATATCAATCTGATATACGGCTCAACTGCCGGTCGGTCAGTTGTGGTACGGCAGTCACGCCCTGAAAGAGATATCAAAACAGCTTCGGGAAGAAATTGGGAGAAGTTCCACCAAATCTGGGGGACGGCTATCGGGAAGAGCTTCCAACTGCCCGGGAGGGGGGCTTCTAAAGCTGAGGTACCATCGAGGGTTATCCAACCAACATTATAACACAAAGCCCCGGTAATCAATTTCATTGGACTTAGGATGAATCCATGGTGCCGAGAAAGATTTTTTCTTTCTTTTCTTTTCTAGCGAGTCTGCGTGATCGGTGGTGCGCTGATACACATGAGACCGGCGGTCGCCGGGTGGGTGGGGAAAGGTGTAGGTGTAAAAAGCTCGACTCAGCACATCCTTCGAAACGCCCCCTTATGGGTATAATTACTTGCTACGGGGGTTCGGCGGAGAGGGGAGGGGAGAAGAAAAACCATGCAAGTGCTGTATTGGGAGGCTCCGTCGAATATGTTCGAAAATGAAAAAAGTATGGGCTTTTATATAAACACGTATTCAGGCACAAGGACCAATCATTCTGCAGGAATTTGGGCGGAGAGGTATATTTCGCTCACGGTCAGGTGATTTCTTCACCGACAGTGGCACCCACCGAACACGTCGGTGCATGTTTGGTAATCCTGTACGGCACTGCACATGGGGGAGAAGGGTACTCGCCTGGGCGCATAGCTGCATACGGAAAGGCTCATGAGTCGATACGAGTGAGTAGAAATGATCGAGTGAGGCGGTGGGTATGGGTTTTAGTGGTGGAGGAAAACACGGCGGGGGGAATATCCTCACCGACAAAGTGTGGCGTTTTCCGAAGGAATGTTAAGCGAGGCTTGGCCACAGGGGAATCGGTAACAAAGAAAGAGACGGGGGGAAAAAAGAAAAAGCGGAGGGAGAAAAAAAATATTAGTGGGCGCTTACGGAGTACTCGAGTAACTCCGGTACAATAGATCAGTGTAACCCAATCGAATGCGGTTACTCTCTTTGTATTTCGATAACTATCAGCTACAAGCACAGAAGGAGAGATTACGTGGAGAGGTTTCAGGTTAAGCTAGTATATTATATCTAGATTCGATGGGTTAACTGGTGAGTATCGTTGTTTCCCTCGTGAAAGTAATGCTGATCCGGCTGACGATTGTGACAAGGAAGACAATGGTGATGGTGATGGTGATGATGATGATGATGGTGGTGGTGGTGGTGGTGGTACGAATCGCAGGGTATCGGAGTGGAATGGGGGGTGAAATATACGTATACTTTATCTACTCTTCCCATCTCATTTTTCACACCCATTGACTCTGATTCCATTGGTAGTGTATGGAGAATCTGACTCCAATTACAGATATCACAGGCCAAGGAGGAAGCCTAGCTACTTGCACTGTACCACTCCACCCCCTGCTTCCGGCTGCCCAGCCCCCCGCCCTCTTTACCTGGTGCAAGTACCATGGCTCGGACTTGCCCATTCGTCGCTGTAGGAAAGCACGGACGTCTAGCACCTCCAGAAGAAATCCTAGCAAACACCAGCAAACAACACCTAGCATCAGCAAGTTGGGCATAGGAGGTGTTTTTTCTTCTTCGTCAGAGAAAGCTTTAGCGTCCACTTCATTTTTCCTACGCACCGGCAGCGAGCCTAGGCCCGGTGAGGCATAGTTAAGGCTGAGACTTGCATCGTTACTAAACTACTGCCGTATATAATAAACCTTGCACATCCTGCTTACCCTACAGCCCTTCAAAGCGGTCGGACCTGCTTCTTGTCTAGTTTTTTCCCTTTGAATATCCAAGAGCGAAAATCGAGTTCTTGAGAATACCGCACCCAACATGAGGCTCCCGGTTGAGATCGTAGACCAGATAATGGCAAATCTTATTGAGAAAAAGGACTTGGCTGCTGCGGCTCTGGTTAGCCGGGCTTGTAATAGGTCTGCGACGCCGCTCTTATATCGCGATATCGAGATTGAAGACTCTCTCGACCACAACGATATGCGAACAATAGCAACACGTGGGGTCCAGAAACACGCGAGCTTACCGCAAATGACTAGTCTGGTTTCTACGCTCAATAGGTAAACATGAACTCCCCGGTATGGCCTTTTCAAGCAATATCGTACGCATGCTAATTCCATGTGGCAGCAATCCATTTATCTGCTCTTTTGTGTGTTCAATCGGACATCAGTTCCATATTGCAGACCCCCATGTCGACTCTCTCCAACGGCAACTCTGGGAGATGGCTCTCATAGCTATGAGGTTTCAATTACAAGAGATCATCGACCGCAACGGCTTTACTAGAGTTACCCAATTGCGTCTATTCAATCCGGATGTCGAATTTGCAGAAATCTTATTGAAAGGTCTTCTTCCACAGATAGAGGTCCTCCATATAACCTCGTCGTTTGTTCGGTATCTCCCATTCGATGGAAGTGTACCTTCAAATATCAAAGAGCTGCAGGTGCAATTCCTCTCGGAGTTGTTTCGAATTCCAGGGCCAGCCCTTTTTGGGGAGGTTTGGCAGGCGACGAGAGCAGAATATAATTCTGGCGACGAGATTATGAACTCTCGTTTCAATAGTTTCCTCTCCAGTTCCTCATCCCTTCAAATTCTTCGAATAAGCGGGATCAAAGAACTCCACTCTATTCTTGCCGATGTTGTTCTTCCATCTTTGGATACTTTGGAAATCGGACCCGTCTTCAACCGGGTGATAGATCTGACAGTTGCGGGCCTGTCGTCCTTTATAGATCGAAACCCTAGCATATCTCGTCTAGCGCTTCGCGACCTCCCTGCTGAGACGGATACTATGCTCTCCATATCTTCCGAGTCTCGTTCCGGCATTCGCCAGTTGATCTCATGTGTTGATGAGATCCCAACAGACTATTATTCCTTTCTAGACCAGTTCGAAGGGCTGGATACCTTCAAATTGCAGCGTGATATTGTGGTCGGTGGGATCTTGCAGGATGAGCTTCTTGAGTTGATGAAGCACCTCCAGCGTGACGGGCCGGGTGTTAAGAACCTTGCCCTTCCCATGCCCTCGCATATCAACGGGTGGGCCCTTACAGATAGCACGCTGGAGATAGCGACAATTGCACTAGAGCGTTTTGGTCAGGCATTCAAGGAATACTTGCCCAATGTGGAAGTCTTCGGCATCAGCCAGATTGGAAGATACAGTGATATCAGTGCTGTATTTCACCCCACTCATCTGAAAACTTTTCGCTCCGAGGATGCTGACACCGAACTCAAGATAGATTGGGCCCGCTCCTTCGCTGGCCATCCCTGCCTGAAGCGACTCGCAATTAAGACGCCACTCCTTCCGAATTTTAGGGAGTCGGATGTGGTCCGCGAGGATGCAATTAACGACCTAGCAAAGGCCTTTTCTGATTTACCGGCGCTGGAGAAGTTGGTGTTCTACGAGAGTGTCGACAAACAAGCCATCGAAGTGGAGATTCTTAGAGCAGAATCCACTACCGGAAGAGAGAAGATTGTGGATAGTGCGGAGGTGGATGCAGAATTTTTCGATTCCTTTTTCCAGACAGGGTGGGAGAAATCATAGATCATATTATATCACTCGTGCTAGCTTGAATTATGAGTATTTTCGGGGGGGGGGTACAGTGCCGGACACCAAAAACCGACCCTTCTCCACTTTTTTCTTCTTCGCTTAGTAATACATACAAACAAAGTGGCCCCTCGGCGCAAAATTTGTATGTGTGTGTGTCCGCTCTCTTCAAAATGCCCCTCTTGCCGTTCTCAACCAATACTCACTTCATTAAGAAATGGAGTCCATAGAACCAATGAGGAGCTGGTTTAAAGTAAGTTCCACGTGGGGTTACCCTCCAAATATTCTGTGGCTGTTGGGGCCTGGCTGTTGTTGGATTTGGTCGCGGTGGTGGGGGTCGATTTCGGGTGCTCGGCCGCCGTACTGTCAGGTGTTGGTGTTGTGCACTTGTGAGGGCGTATTTTTATTACATATGTGGCTTGGTTTTGTGTTACGTTCATTTATAGAGAGTGGCTTTCAGTTTCAATGATTCGTTACTTTGTGGTTAGTCCCTATTGGATCTATAGAGAAGTTCTGTTCCATGTTCATGAAACTCTGACGAGAGTACCATAGCTTTGGACGATTAGGATTGAAAATACAAACAAAGTGGTTTTTGGTCCTATCGTGTATTACTTAGGTGCTTGAGATGTGAAAAAGAGATGGCCGTGGCTAACTAATACTTAGAGGTCGACCAGCTCAATGTGCATTAATATGCTTACTAAGGAGCCAGCTGCAAGATCCCTGTGTATGTGGACGCACTTAAAGATGCTGCGTATCTAAGAAGTCACCCTTGGTGTGAAGTAAGCTGGTGGGATGCGAGGTGTCCGCATTTTTGCGCGGACAAAGCGCACCGAAAATCCGTACCGGCACTCGTCATCAGCGACGTGGGCATTCCGTAGGCCGTAAAATCGTGCAAAGTGCCATTGCGGCCCCCACTTCTCAACGGAGGTCTGGTGCCAACCATTTTCCTTTGCCTTATGGTACCTCCACTAGTCGTTCCGATATCTGCAAGGGGAGAGGGTCTCCAATGATTGATGTACAAGGGTCTGAGTTGATCTTAGTGGACCGATAACAGGACAACCCCCGAGCCACCCCAGCTTTTAGTACGCATCAGATATCGTTGCCTCTGAAAGCCTTGACAATCTGAGCTGAGTTGAGAAGGGAGATCCCATCGTGTCTCAGGCAAATATGGTGATTCATTAATATTATAGAAAGAAAGAAAGAAAGGATACCACTCCTTGAGTAGAGCCTGGCCCATAGAGACGCTTCTAGGCTCCAAAACCAACAGGCTACCAAGGAAATCAGCAAACGCTCCATAAACACCTACTAGATCAGATTGAAGCATGGTATACGCCTAAGACAGAAGGGATATTTTCTCAACTTCGCAGAGGTTGTCAAGACTCCCAGAAATCGTAATACCGTATATGGCTGGCACTCATTGTTATCTGATACCTTAGCGATGGCTTTTGTTGGAGCCTGGCCGGAGTTGAGTGACTTGATCCTACGGGCCTCGACCTTCGGTTGACAATATCGTCAGATCATGCCAGTAGCTTTCGCACAGACCTGGAATTGAGCAGTCAGACTCGGGATGGGCTTGCTGAGGCCCTGCGACATGCGTACCGGAGTACAACCGCAACCGTTAGAGATTAGGTTTCTAATTCATGTTGCTGACATAAATAATATCCACGCCTCCCGTTTTAGATCGAGATCCGACTAGTCCGGCCTAATCTATGTGCCTCCCTCCCACAGGGCAAACATCGAATGATGCGTTGCGAGAACTGATACGAGAAGCAAGGGCATTCTGCAAGGATGGTCTTTTGTACTCCGAAGCTGCCAGTTTCAATGCCCTAGGGGCCCGCGAGGGGGATTTGGTACGAAAAACTCCCGGGAGCTCTAGGGGGTCCCATCGAGGCTGTAGAGGCATAATCTGCTTCAAATTAAGCGGGGTAGGGGATCAAGTCCGGGAAATGCTGTCTGAAAGACGAGGAAGCGATATAAATTGGCCCTTGGTGCTGGCTGCTCTCTGTAACCAGTCGTTAAGGCTCACTAGTGGACTTACTACAGTAATATAAGGCAGCAAAATAACTCCCCACAGCAGGGAATCAAAGTGCACAGTCGCACCTCGCCGTCCCGGATGGCCAAAATCCAAGGGATCCGTCCGGGGCAGCGAGGTGCGACTGTATATCGTGTTAGCTGTTACCAGTCAGCTGATCCAGTAATATCTGCCGTGTCATACGTGAAGCAGTCCGTTCTCGTGCGCACTCAATATATGCATCTACCAACTTTCCGAATGCTGTAACATCGAGCGCTAAGGACCCCATTGGTGGATCGTGTGGGTCAGTGCAGCCCTGTCTGTCGGCGCTGGTGATCTACATTGGATTATTTACAGATGCTAAAACTCCAGTCTTAACTTCCAGGATTGGACCTCAAGCAAATATCCGATGCCCGGATACCATGCTCGACATCCTACATGGTGGCTCCTTGCAGCACACTGGTGGTTATTGAACGTGGATAGACACTGGGTTTTTCTAAATAACAATGTGCTCCCACAGATGCCGGCTGACCCGCCGGCGGCTTACAAGGTGAAACCCCTCCTCCGTGCGAGTTGGATGCAAAATCTAGAAGGTTGGGAATCGCCTCGGGGCGGGAAATAACCTTTGGTTCTTTTATTTCTTCGTAAGTAATTCCGATCCTTACCCACGGCATTTCAGGATTCGGAGCCTCGCCTCATCGCGAAGGTAGCAGTATTTTATGCGCAGATCCCAAGTAATTGGGTGGAGGAGCATTACCGTAGGGTGGACAATAGCGTAAAGTGTATACTACTTGTACATCCAAGTTCCCAGCGAAGCCAGAACCTGACTGACAAAGTATCACAAAACGGGGCCGCTTAGGATACATCGATCATTTCTGGTGATGTCATTTGTCTTTGTCTCTGGGCCGGCTGCGCTCCGATCTGGTCCGCCGGTAAATGCTTCTTTGAAAGTGAACGAGGCCCCCATCTGCTGTGCGGACGGGGGCTTGGTTCCCCGAACGTCGTTAGGGAGTCGAACCAAATGTATCCTTATTAACTGGATGAACTAGATTCTACCCGTAGCTCAGAGGGCGGGCTATGATTAAACATGCGCAATACGGCGTCGTAGCTCGAAGTTTTACCGCCTGAGTGCCGAACACTGAACTCTGCTCCAGGGGCCCTGGAACTTAATTTGAAAGACACTTTTCTACCATATTACAGTCGCGCCTCGCTGTCTCGGACCTCACTACCGGATCCCCGCTGTCCCGGATGAAATTCTCTGAATTCTAAATTTGTTTGCACCAAAACCTAACTCCTTGTCCCGGGTAATCCGCTGTCCCGAACAGATTCCTTAGATTTTGGCCATCCGGGATAGCGAGGTGCACTGTATACAACCCGGACACCCCGCCGAAATAACTTATCATTCTGGATAGATTCAACGATCACCCCAGGAGTGAAAACATCAACCGCTCAAACAAGGCCATTCATGAATAGCAGGCCGCTTTTCGAGCAGTTAAGATGGAGTATAGTCTAGCCCGAGTCAGGAGGGATGTTCGTTTTGTTCAGGATCGTCGTGATCGACATTCGAGTACCCGAACCAGGCAGTATGAGGCAGCAGGAACGAGGCTGCGCTGTACGAGTACCAGATAGGTAGAACATCAACGATCGCGCGGTCGACAAATCAGCTGCGGGGTGCCGGCAATACTCCTGCTGAGCAGAGAGGGGCATCATGCCCGGGTAAGATCTCTATCAAATGGACAAGGGTAGACTAAATTTGTTAATCATAGACTACAGCCAATACGGGTCTTTGAGCGCACTTACCAACAAGATAACTCGGTGCATAGTTGAATCATAGACGAAGTGGTGACATGGCCCGGTAGCCTGTTTGAGCGCTTGGAATGGTTGATGTCGTCTAATATTGGACGCGCACCCGAAGGAGTCAAAGCTACACTACACGAAACAGCGAGTACTCGCAGACTTATACTACTCGAGTACATAGAGCCCTACTAGCACGAGCTTAACATGGACGAGCTAACGCCATCTTTGCATTCCTCCTATGAAATACAGCACCTGCTCGAGTGCATGCGTTCCTTGCAGATGAGGAGTGCAAAAGATTGTGGCGGAGACTCACTGAAGAGGCTTGAAGGCACCGGCACAGGGGTGTAAAATCCTAGAGGGTTCATTCGTACATGTAATAGCGAGTTTCCTTATAAGAATTTCAATTAGAGCAAGGTGCGATTGTACTCGAGGGCGGCAAGGACAGGGCTGAACAAGGCGGCCGTTCGTTCGCCTTGTCCGTTACTAGCGTAGGATGAATAAGAGGGGCCGTCACAGACGGGGGTGTCTTCAATTTTTTTTTTTCGGTCCCCTTTCTAATACTATCGAAATTAAGAATCCACATCCCGCTGCAATTTAAGAAAGGAGGGAGAAGGCAGAAAGAGTCGAACCTCAGATCTACTCACCACCATGGATTACACTACCCCTTCGCCCATACCATACCGAGAGGACTTAATGACATATCCAATGTCTGCTGAGGGTATTGAATGGGAGGTTCTTCAGGATTGCATCACTTCATTCCTGGGCCCTGAGGCCTTCGCTAGTTTGGAGCGGACTCAGGTACTCCCAACTACCTATTTCTTCTCCCTCTTCCACGCATCCTAGGCTTACCTCTCAATTAAGGACGGCGAGGACGTATACTGGGTGACTGCTACAAGGCCATTCCTACCCGCAAGTTTCCCCCATTCATTCATTCATTCATCCATCCCATTTCATCAAAACCAATACCATACAAGTGAGCTAACACTCAGCGAAAACAGAGCCAAATCAACGACCTGAAAGCCTTTTCTGCCGAATTCCTCGAAGACCGAGAAGCAGCAGCGTCAAAACACCGACGACCGAGTCGCCATCCGAAAAATCGGGGCGGGAGGAAGCAGAAACAGGCTACCAGCCCAATTGTATCGCGCAACCCTCATACATGTTTCGCACTCCACAGCACCATTGGAAAAACTAACGCAATTCATTACCAGAACGTTCAGCTAGTTCTCCCGTCGTTTCACCAAAATGCATATATGATGCTTCCTCCTCCTTCCTCTTCCTCTTCCTCCCCTTCTGGTCCTTTGAATGTATTAATCCCCCCCAACCCCGAGTAACCCTGAAGGAATGGAAAGGAAGAGATTAGTATTGACGAAGTGACTTTCAGCACTGCCGAAACTGTCAGAATCGCCCACCTCACTCCCCTCATCACCATGACCATCATCCTCACTCCCCAGCAGCATCAAGTCGCGCGGGAACCCTCGCCTAATTTACCCACCTACGTTAGGTCCTTTCCCTACGTCGCCTTTCCTGTTCCGCGGAAAAAAGGAAGCCTGTACAAGTTTTTTATGTCCAATTCCCGTTCCCTCCCATTCTACCGTATTTTTTGTTTCGTTGGCTTGTTTGTGTAGCGTTGCAAATTTGGCTTTTCTCTCTCTCCTTTTTTTTCTTTTTCTTTCTTCCTTTCTTTTCCCTTTTCTGTTGGGACCCTCATTAGACAGTTTCATGCTCCCTTAGCGCTGCCCCAAGTTACTTACCTGATTCGATTTGACAGGATTTATTAGCCTTTCTTATTACGGCATCATCATCATACATTTTAAATTATTTCCTCCTTCCTTCCTCGTTTGTAAAAGAAGAGGCAAGCAGTAATTACAATTATATTCTATTATATCCATTAGTCCGGAGCATCCATGCACGGAATCGCAATGCAACGCTGCGCTCAGACATGCAAGAAGTGCAGTATAGCGGCAGTGCAGCCCGATGCAAATACCGGGGGAGTTTTTTTCACAGAAGACTGGAATTGTTTTGCGGATTAACTTAAATCAACCGTTCGTTAACTCTCGGGATACTTCTGCCATAATGTGACAGGGGATGTTCTCATACAAAACGGGGATTATTTCGCAGGTTAACCTAAATTAACCGTGTGAAAACATCCCCTCCTAGAGCCTGTGGAATGCACTTATCTTCATCAGCCCTGTAATTTCCGGATTCAGAGACAACACAAACTCCTGAACTCCTGAGAGGGGCCAGCGCCCCTCCTCGTCCCCCCCCCCCCCCCCGTGACACAGTCTCAGATCAGCCTCAGGAACATGTCGGATCTCATCAACCCAGTATTCGCAATTTGTCGAACCAAAACCCGGAGTTACTTGCACTCGTATCATACTTGTATCCCGCCCAGCTTAGTGGGCTGACTTCCTTCCATCCATCACCCCGATGAGTCCGATATACCGGTAGTGAATTTTTAAAATTATTTTTTCCCCACGGCATTCCACGGTACAGTACTACCTAATACATGTCCGAAGGACATATCTATATACGGTACAGTTACCCTTTACCAGTATTCAAGAAATGCCCATTAAAGTGCCCCTAACTCCGAAGAGCCACACCACCGTACCCTGTAACGAGGACAAGTAAACATCCCACGATCTTTTTTATTTTTGTTTTTTCCGCACTTTTTTTTTGTTTTTGTTTTTTCTTTCCAACCATATCTCCGGGCCTCAGGCGGACCAAAGAATGGGCTGTACTACGAGTAAGTTACTGCACGAGGGGACAAGTTTTTCTTGAGCCTCACTTATATAAGTAACAACAGCAAAGGGTTCTGGAACCCGTTCGTTACAGCGCATTGCAAAGTGAGACATTTCGAGTGAGAATATGCGAGCTTATGTAATGGCATTGGAAACGAGCCCTATTGGTTTAAGTTCTTTTCTTTTTCCTTTTCTTTTTTCCCCGGTATGAAAGTTGTCGATGGGGCTGTGGTGGTGGATTTCCGCTCCGCGGATATTTGCTTTGAGGATGAGCTGGTTATGGATGGATCGATGGATGGCGTCAGGTAAAGTTGGGTGGGGGGTTGGAGATGGCGGGGTGTGTTTTTCTTTGCTCCCTGCTCTTCTTCTTCCTCTTGCGCGCCTTGCGGGGCGGGGTTTTGGAGGGGCGAGGAGGAAGAGGGCGAGGAGGAGGGCGGGGGTTGATGAGCTTGTAGGATGCGTGGGTATCATAGCTTGGAATTTTATGCTTTGGGGGGGGCTTCTGTCATGGGCAGGTAGGTAGGCGGACTGGGTATGTAGCTGCCTGCTCTAGACGTGTCTTGCGAGCTGGCAGCCAGGCAGCAGGAGGTTCAGTGTATGTGGTTTTATTGGTTGAGGGAAGTAAGGGGTTGAGAGGACTGTGGTGATGGGGATTACGAGAAGGGGAGTTGCCCTGCGATGCATTTTATGCTCGAGTTAGGGTTTACTATTGAGTAGTGGGGCTTGCGGGGGGAGGGGACCTGATGTGGTGGGCTGGTGGTGATTGGGTCATTAGGAAGAGGTTAATATTGTAGTGTAAATGAGGTCGTATTATTGAAGGAGAAACATGGCCAATCTAGTCCAATCCTCAAGAGTGTGCTAGTAACTACCACCACCACTACTAATAACAATAATCTAGATAGCACGCGGTACCAGGGAATCGGAGAAAGGGATAATTCTAAATCGTATCTTCCCCGCTGCTATACCCCTCCCTCCTAATCCCCCTCATCCCCTCATCCCCGATGACAAGCGCGTCTAAATCCGCAACATCTCCCCACCCACCACGACCACCTGCACCTGGCGGGTCAGCCCCAATCACCGTCCCCTCCTCATCCTCTCCCTCTCCTGTACCATCCGGCGGTCCAAAAACCCTTACGCCCCCCACCTCCGCCACTTTAAACCCCCGATGCCCGCAATTCCACCCTCCGCCGCAAGACCCCATCCCACCGAGGACCCTCTCGACCTCGGTCTCGAAGTCCGCGTTCGGGACAATGTCCTCTGCCTCCATCTCTACTGCATCGACGGCGCGGAAGATGGGGAATATGCGGACTGTGCGGTGCGGTTCGGGCGTTACGCCTAGCGGCAGGAGGGTGCGGAGTTCGCGGGGATAGAGGAATTTGAGCAACAGGGATCTCGGGCGGATTAGGGACATGTAGAGCTCCATCGAGGGCGTGTGGTTTGCAAGCGTTGAGGGCATGTGGCGGGAGGGGGGGTTGAAGGTAAGTTTGGGGGCCCAGTGAGCTGTGTAGGACTAGTTCGGTTAGTGAATTGTAGGCCGAGTGATTTGTGGGGAAGCAAGGAGGGAATGTATATGATACCTTGATAATGTCCTCTCCGACTCCGCACCTCGTCATAAAAGCCTGCAAGAGTTCGATTCCTTCCTCAACAGACCCAACGATAAAAGTCCTTTCCCCTTCTTGCCTCCCGGAAAACGAGAGCGGTAACCTCCTTGGTGCAACCATCCACCACCCATCCCTCCCAATCTCCCTCACGTCCTCCTCCTTTTCACCCCACCTACTATTCCCACCAGGAAACGGCTCCGCATAATTGGCATAAGCCCTCTTCTCACTCGTCTTCCTCCTCTGCATTGTTACGGGGGGAGGAGCCAGCTGGTCGTCCGTCGAACGCCAACTGAGCGCCTGCATCTCTTCCTCCGATACCAAGTCCTTGATCTTCCCGTCGGGCGAGACCTCGACTTCCCAGCTGAGCGCGCAGATCACACGCTGCCGCTCTGTCTGGGCGAACACGTCGAAGGAGGTCGTCGCAAAGGTGCCGCCTGTGAAGATTTTGCACTCACCATCGGGACGGGGTTCCCAAACGTGCTGGTTCGGGGGGTCTGTGCTACCATCGCTGCTGTTGGGGTTTTTGTAGAGGGAGAAGGGACTCCAAGGTGGGAGCGGGGCGTACGCATCCTCACCCGTGGGAGTGATGTCTGGCGCTGATGCCGATCCCCTTGACTTTTCGGGGGTGTATCTGAAGGCTTTCGGGGCGGAGGGGCCCGCGAGGGGCACGTCTTCCGGGTCATTGGGCGAGTGAAAGTATGCTGCTGGGAAGGACGCGTTGAATAGAGTAATGCTAATTGGCGTCGGGGCTGGTACGTGGAAGTGTATTTCTGGCGGCTGCAACTCGTACTTTTTCAGGTTCGTTGAGGGGATGAGCGTTGGAGATGCAGAGGTTAGATATGTATTCATAATGTCGCTCTCCATTGGCGTCGGGTCACTCGGATTCGGTGTGTATGACGTTCTTGGCGCATTTGTTGCCCAGAGGGCGCCAAAGCTCATTGATATTTCCTCCACTGTTGGTGGGTAATTGAATATAATGTGCAAGCCGGGCTTTAACACAGCTATATACTCCTCCGGTGAAGATATCAGATCCCCTTCGAACGTCGACATGGATATGTCCCGTCCTGTGCCTTCGGGAGGCGGAAACAGTGTTGTGAGTGATTTCAAGAGATTCTGTGGTACTTCAGCATGGTGTTTTTTCTTTGGAAATTCTGCGAATAGCTCTAGCACGTACATCATATGTCTCTACCATAGCCAGTGGCAAGTGAGCTATTTGCATAGTCCCTTTCTTTTGAGCCTTAATCATAGACAGCCCTGGGACCCTCTCTTTGCCTTTCGAGGAATTTTCCTAATAAAACAAAAATTGCTAACTTAGTACTCCATCTGATAACGACTTTCACTAAAATCTCAAATATACAGACCTCATCTTGGCTCTCCCTAGAATTCCTACTTGAGCGCGTTTCAATAGAGTGATTCTCCAGAGGAGTACTACTCAAAAAGCGCATTAGTTCTTGAGGGCCCATAGCTCTAAACTCCTTTCCAGACATCTTGAGGCACTGGTGTGGGATATTGGGGCAAAAAAACTCTTAATAAAGGAACTCAAAGTGGTTTCTAGTCTTTTTGTAAGAATCCAGCATAAGTTATCACCAGAGATCTCGGTTTTTATCTAAGGGCCTCCATGACGCAGAAGACCGGAGGAATGTAACAGCGGCTTGGCATTAATCCTTGCCCTGAATATCAGCAACAAGCCACACAATAATACACATCCGAGCACATCGTAAGCTTTTCTTCTGAAACCTCATATTGGCTTGCTATCCATTTCTAGAGGGTTGTAAGTACTTGGATTTCCCAAAGGTGCTGTTTCTCGCCTCGAGCGCAGCATCCCGAAGCCCGCTTCAACCCTTCTTGCTAAAAGAACGAAAGTGTCTGGGGGGTGATGGTCGGAGGAAGGAAGCCCCTAGGGAAACTCCCGCGCTAATGTCATTTTACTCGCGCGGCCGAATTGAAGCCGGACGCTTTGTACGGGAATTGCCACCTCAAGTGTCCAGCTTCAACTCAGCCGCGCCAGTGGGAAGTAATCAGATGTGACGATGGTAGGGTCCCCACCCTCACGTCTAGGGATTAAAGTATGAAGGAGTCTAAGTACGATCAGCTTAACTTGGAAGTTGTAGCTTCTAGCGTGCGGCTGCAATAACTCCTTGCAGGCATCTTTCTAGGGCTTGATTTAATAAACTAGGCTACCGTGCACTGGCTCGCTATGATATTATCTCAAGCAGAGTATCATATCTCAACCCCCAAGGCTTCGGGTCGTGCCTCCGATGCGCACAGCTGAACAGTAACTGCATCGCGGCACCGGTACTGTATGTGTGAGCAATCGGACAAATGGTGCCCGCAAGCTTGAGAAACCCGAGGAAGTCAGCCGTCTCGGAATAGGAGTGAGTGAGCGAGTGATTTGTTTCGGGTATTAGAATGCGTGATCGGGATAATCAAGGCTTAAGGTTGAATTATGCAAGCCGCGGTAAAGATTGAGTAGCAATAAGCATTGGGAGGGGAAAGCTGAGGCTGGGTTGGGGATTTTGTTTGAGATTAGGTTTTGATAGGCCTCCAGCTGTTATTACGCCAAGCCACAAGCGATACCACAACTGAGTAAACGCCTAGAGCCGCAAATACGCTGCTTTTTTTGAGAAGAGGGTGCTAGTTGCATCACCATCGTACCTACCTCTCCACTGAATAAATAAGCCCTTCGCCAATAGCTAACCACCAACCACCAAAATGGCAACTACCACAGACACCATCATCTCCTACGATTCTCTCCCCTGTAATCCCCCACTCACATCCCTCCCTCCCTCCAATCTCCCAACCCACAGTCGAAAAGCTAACAAACCTTAGACATCGACATCCCCCCCACGGACTCCGAGCTAGAATCGATCAACAACCAAATAGCCTCCGAACTCCCCCCAGACCATAAGACAACCCCACATCCACGCCTCCCGCCGCTCGTGGAGCCTGACTTCCGCCCAGCAACCCAAGCCGAACTCGACAGGATCGCGGCCGGCAAGCCGTGGGCTGGCGGCATCGACGTGGGCCGGTATGAGCTGGGAGCGGAGGCCTCACCCTCCGCGCTCGCAGCTGCGTACGCCTCCGCTGCGCACGTGGAGGCACGCCTGGCGAATCTGACGCTGCTGAACGAGTTCGGGAAGAATGCATGGCTCGTGCACAATTCGCAGCTGGAGGCGCTGTTGAAGGGGCTGGAGGAGGAGTTGATGGAGCTGAAGACCGAGTGCGAGGTCGTCAATAAAGAGCGGAAGAGTGTGCAGGTAGACGCCCGGCCCGAGTTGACTGCGCTAGAGCAGAGGTGGAAGAAGGGGATTGGGAGGGCGTTGGAGGTCGAGGCTGGGGCTGAGGCGGTCCGGCAGGAGATTCTCAAGAGGAGGAGGGAGAGGACCGAGGTTGCGGATAGTTAATTGCCTTATTTTCTTTTTCTTGGGGAAAAAAGGGGAGGGGGGGTCGTTGGATTTAGGTTTTGCTACAAATCTGCGCCGGTGCCCCCATTTCCGTTTTGTATATTACTATTAGCATTAGATCTTTTACCTTGGGTTTCACAATGGCGGATTTGTCAGGCACGGCAGATCAGTCACGTTTTGTTTGGTCCATTGATGAGGCAATGATACTGATAGCACGTTGAGAATACAGCAGCCAACGCCACTCATCACCTATTTTCTCTGTGCAAAAAACTCAATCGCACTGCGCTGCAAGAGGGAGAAATGACTTTCAATAATCATCCAACCAAGCGTAACAAGCAGCCCCACTATGTCCTGGATAAATCCCTACCAGACAACTTGCGCCCCCTCGCTCGTACCCCTTCGAACACTCCCCACTTCTATCACTGCGAGTTGTCCAAGTGGACAGCAAAAAAAAGCAGGACAAAAAAGTAACAAAGGGTAGAAAAAGGAGGCCCCATTTTGCTAGTTTCGTCATAATTCTCTGTATCTCTGCCCTTCTCTCGTTCATTCATTAATGCATGGCATCAATCTCAAAGGAGAGCCGAATATAAAAAGAAAAAGAATAGTTACAATGGGACAGTAATAAAAAGGGGAAACACCAATGGCCTCCGACCACTCTCAAATAGCGGCCTGAGCTAGATACCCACCATTTGAAGTGACAAAGTTTAAGAAAGAACCAATACCACATTCCCTCAAACTTCCACGGCTCTCCCCCTGCCGGCAGCCTCCTCCACAACATCCTTTCCTCCATCAAAGCCACCCGAGGGTCCAGGGTTTCCGACATCGGAGAGCGGGTCAACACTCTCAGCTAACCTAGGGTCGTTCCTTCGCATAATCTCTGCCACGGGCCCCAAGAGCCTCTGGAATCCATCCTTGCCTAAAGTCGCCACCTTCACTCTGGTTGCGGCTCTAACACTGGCAGCACGCGGTGCGTCATTCAGCAGTGCAAGCTCCCCAAAATAATCACCCTTTGCTAACCTCTTGATCGGTTCATTGATGCCATGCTTGACTACCTCCGCTTCACCGGACTCGATGATGTAGAAGTTGTCACCTGGATCACCTTGTTGGATAATGACATCTCCAGGATGGAAAGTGAATGGTTCCAGAGCGTCGGCGATCTTGGCACGCTCGTATGGGACGAGGGAGGATAGAATTGACACTTCCTCAAGGAATGCCTCGTACATCCTACGTCTCTTAAATGTATTTTCCATCAAGATCCGGCGGAATGTGACACGGTCCAATGCCCACAGGATATTCTGCGAGGTTGTGGATATGATGGTAGCTGCACGCGGAGCGTTGTACATCAATGCTAATTCACCGAAGGACCCTCCTGGGTCAATTGAGTTCACTTTTTTTCCCATACCATCAAGGCCGGGAAGCATACTGCCAGCACTGTTGACGTAAACATCAAAAGAGCCTTTCTCGACCACATAGAAATAGTCACCAACATCTCCTTGAGTGATAACTCGGGTGCCTTTTCTAGGGATAGGTTTCTCCATGAGGGCGGAAAGAACCTGTCCAGTTTGGTCGTCATCTAGATGCATGAACAAAAAGTTTCCAGACACAGCTGTTTTCAAACGACCGAGCTGTTCAGTGGTCTTTGGGTATACGGGAGGGTTCCATTCCTCATTTGAGGACGATGGGACTAGTGACTCGGCAGAAACAGAGGTTCGTCGATTCATATTATAATTGGATGGGAAATCCGGTGATGCAGAATTCGGAGAAAGGTGTATCGATGGGGAAAGGTGCGACGGGCCTGAGTGGGGAGGTTGATCGCTGCCGAAGGTGAATCGAGCTCGAGGGGAGAACAATAATTGGCCTGGAGATGGGGGTCGTGCAGCTAGATTGGGATTGGAGAGGCTAGGGCCTCCGAAAGCAGCCGGTCTGAAACTGGGAGTAGTGGGACTCTGTCCAACGTCTTCATCTTCTTCTCTTATTGTTCCGGAAAAAGGGCTCTCGCGACTCCCATCCAGAGGAGGACCACCGAGATTCGCTCCAGAGCCAGGGAACAGGCTTTCACCGCCGACATATGCTGAAGAACTCGGCATCGCTCCGAAAGTATTTGAGGAGGAAAATCCAGAATTATTTGAAGCAGATAGTAGGAATTCGACTCGCTGAGCTTCGAGACGGCGATTGAAGAAGTTAGCACAGAATTGGAGAACGTCCGTGGGTTTGGATTTTAGTATCTCGCGGTTGAGTGCGTTGATTTCGTCGAGGTAAGTTTCCGGGAGTGACATTCCCCTGTCCTGATCTTATGTGCTCTGGAGGGTGGTGGAGGGGTGGGAACAAACAAATTGAGTTGCTCTGGAGATGCCTGGAGAAAGTAATTCTTGGTTATTGAAAACCAAGCTGTAAACCACAAGAAAGCTAAAAGTCAGCTTGGCCCTTAAATAATCCGGGCGCAACGGTGTGGAATCACCCTCTTATTTATACGTCACAGAGGGCCTCTGGGCTTCGTACACATGGTCAGTCAAACTTACACACAAACGTAAAGCGCAACATAGGGTAGAGACGAGCGGGAACCTACCAGGTGAGCAGCCAACGAACCGGGTCAGCAATGAAGTAAAACAAAATTTTGAATTCTTTGCCTTTCCGTCCTCAGGGTAGAGTCAGTCTCAAGTCTGAGTCACGACTCTGCCTTGCAGTGACTCCGGTCCACTGGTCCCCTTTGTCCCAGGCCTGGGCCGAACAACGAGCCTGCAGGAATCCTTCTGAAACAAATTGAAACCGGCGATAGTTTTCTCCGGATAGCTCTTGAGGGTTTTCAAGTGAGAAAAATGTCGCGTCACGGTTGGTGGGCGGTCGAATAGAATAGCTTTTGATAGTAAGAAGTGGTTGCTAGTCAGGGAGCAGGTAACCGTGTGACAGGGGAAACTAAGATGGGGCAAAGAAGCAGGAGTAGCCTAGAAGGAACGTACAGACAATGCTGGCGAGCGAGCCAAACAGAATCAAGATGTGCAGGCGGCTCCACGTAATAGCTGCCTATTCCTCGATTAGTGCCCGCCAGACGCACGATGTTGTCCGGGGCGGAAGGGCTCTACTAGAAAAAAAAAGAAAGAGATGGCACTATGGACAAAGAGTGCAAGGCGCAATAGTTGATGACTGATAGAGGCCTTAAGTGCGCAAAGGGTGAATGAAAAGTGGGGGGGAGGGAGGACGTGGGAGATGAGAAGGGCAACTGGAGGTGGAATGTGAGGAAAGGGTAGGTTTTGTAAGGGCGAAGGTGGAGTTTAGGGTGAAGGTGTGAGGAGGAGGGGGAGGGGGGGAGGGATAGAACGATGGAAGAAGTGAGGGAAGATCGATGGCGGGGAGGCAGGGAGGGGGGGGTTCTGGGATGACGGAGAGAGAAAGCGTTACTGTAAGGGCGATTGGCGAGGGCCGTGCTAAGACAAAGCTGCTGCGAGCATTACCCAGCACAATGCCCGTACTTGTACAGTAGTACTGGGAAGATGAATAGCTGTAGTTTAGCGATTTAAATCTGCTGTAGGCCAACAGTACAGACTTGAATTCGGAAGTGAGAGCGACCCTCGCTCTCGCTGAACAGCCTAACAGTTAACCCGAGATCACACACACGAAATAGTATTGGTGTTAAATGTATAGCAAGGAAGAAGTATCAGATTTCCCCCCCAAGAATAAATTATTATGCCATTTTTTCCCCAAGAATTTCTAAGGCTCTTCTAGAAGAACCTTAAAATTAAAATTATCCTCATATCCAAGGTTGGTTGCTCCGATATCAAATATTTTACAACGGGCTACGGGCCATCGGGGGACCACAAGGCGAGGAAGGTGAGCTGTTCCTGAAAGCACACTTACTCAATTCATCGTCCGTTCATGATCTTCCGAACAGTTGGTGGACTGGAGAGCCGTCCCCCCCGCCAACGACGGATGGCGAACGGACCAGCCGACAGAACATTGATCGAACAATCCGGTTCTCAGACAGCCGGTCTTCCGCACTCATTGGCTACCAATCACACGCCACGCCCGCACAGTTGTGTGAATGCTTTTTACTGCAGGTATTTTTGTGCGTAGAATTTCAGCGAATGGTTCCAGAAGACCTCCGCCAATAAATCGCTCAAAGGGGAGAGTTGTGACCAGTGACAAAGAGGCGCACCACACACACAAAACATAGCTGTGGTCTCATCTCTTGCCCGAATGGTGGGAGGGAGAAGAAAGAGAGAAATACTCGAACAAGTACGAGCAAATCTTGAACCTTCCGTTTGCCGTGCTAGAAACCTGGTCGGACGTCAGACGGGGAGAACACCATGACTACTCGTGCGTAAAGTGATTAATCGTAATTGTCGCTCCAGAGGTGTTGCTTGCTGCTGTGTGCTGTGTTAACCACGATAATTGCGCAGAAATCTACAGTACGCTTACACCTTGAATTTCTTGGCTCACACGCAATTTAGTATGTCCAAACGAATAAGGACCCGGATTGATGCAATGTCACGACTTGGATCTTGGAGCACCTATAACCCGTCCTTTTATTGCAGATGGAAACTCGTTTGTGACATCAATCACACCATCACACAAAAGCTAATACACTTCACACAAGGTAACAAAGGTTGCTATCAGGTATTTCATAGTACCGTATTAGCATGGTGCATTTTGCAAGTAGACTAGTGGGAAGAAAAAGTAGGAAAGAGAATGATACTGGAAGCAAAATGTCAAACTCTATCAAAGCCCTGCTCGTATTCCAAATCCACATCGCCACGGCGATCGAACAAGAATACGGGCTGAAACCATCATCACCCCCCCGCCAAGACAGGGGTAAACAGGCTTCGTTCTTGAATATCGAGGTTATATCAGTCGTCCCCTAGGTCGGGGAACCTTTTGGCTCCAGCGGGGGGTCTGTCTCCCTGCAGTGTGACTGGCTAAGATTCAGGAGATGGCGAAAAAGGTTGGAATTGTAGGTGTCCGGAACTCATCTATGGAGACGCTCCTAAGATCGCATGGTTGGGGAAAGGGGGATATGGGGGGGCAAAGCTTATATAGTGGGATGGAGCCAAGCTGGCTCCGAGGCCAGGGCGGGCAGCTAAAGAGAGAGACAGGCGTTTGTTCGCCGGACGCAGGGGCTAGGTTACACGTTAGGATAGGAGCCCGGGTTCCCACGCCAGTCCGATAACCGGGGCAGCGGCCATCTGCCAAGAGTGCCGACGAACAATGTTGGTCCAAGCTTTGCAACTCCTCTCTTCGCTAACCATCATAATCTCGTCTGCCGGTGACTGGGATACATCATGAATAGTGCATGCGCAGACATGTTCATTCAAGCCATATCCAAGGTCTTGGATTGTTGCGTGAGAAGGCTTCCAGCAATTGTTCGAATGCTCTACTTACACCGAGGGTCTACAGATGAATGTCTTCCTCCGTTTTTGCATCTTCGGCCATAGAAGGTGCAATATTCCCCGGGCTGCTATTTTTAGAGAGCAGTTGCTAGACCTTGTTACCATCCGTCTTGTGTTTCTCCAGATATAGTCAAGGGAAGCTCAGAACTTCCTGTAGCTCAGCTCTTCTCACCAGGAAGATCAATCCTCAAGTAACTTATCCTAGGGGAGACGATCGGCATGTAGACATACTCCGACAGCTACCTCACCAAATAAGCGGGCTCGCTTCACTGGTGTTACGTCCTCCAAGCACAAAGCAGTCGATACCACAACTAGGACTTCACCAAAATCTGCTCCCCCCTTCAACACCAAACCGCCACCACTATGCTAGATCTGCGCTGCACACCTAAAGCTTCCTGTAAATCCGGGATCAGATCCACCGCACCATACTTTATCTAGCGCCGGGAAGCCTCTCTTCACCCCTCTCCCTCCACCGGGTCCCAGCAGGACCAAGCTACCCTAGCTGCCATTGCCTCGCAGATTAGGTCTCCATCATATTTTTGGTTTACCAATCAGACACCTCACCGAGAGTTGGAATGCGATGGGTGCCTGCATGCGTGCATACATACATCCGATGTTTGTTCTGGATATGTTAATCTTGGTTACCGTATGTAGGGGAGGAATGGGAATTACATCCACATGGGCCTGCGGTGCGTTGTATAGGTGTCAGTGGGGTGTCGGTGGGTGTTGGTGGTGGTGCGACAGTGTAGTAGCGGCTACGGGAGGCGGGTTGGGATATTTTAATAGTGTAGTGTTTGTGACTCTGGGGGGGGGGGTTTGCTCTTGGTGGATGTGTGGGGTTCAAGTGAAAGCTAAGTATTTGTACTACATGTCGTTGGTGATCGCTTTAATTTTAATTGAAGCTCTTGGGCTAGGGAGGAATCTGGGGGGCTATCTGCCGGTAGGTTTTATGTACTAGTACGACAAGTGGGTGCATATCTAGCCTTCCTATGGTATCTCTGAAATTGGGCGGGACCAAACATAACATAACTTACTCTTTCAGATAATGCCTCGTGAGAGTTCCCCTAGCTTCACTTCCCTAGGCCATACTTTTTCTTCTTTTTCCTAACAAGCTTGTTAGCAGAAAGACGCCCTCAGGTACCCACGCCAGAATTGCGAGCTTCCAGTAGGTCGACAGTATATGCTAGGGGGCCATCAGTTCACGGTTGCATGGCTGTATATGGGATCTCTGGAAGATAAGGAGTAGGAGTTTACCATTTTCAGTCAGCTAAGTCGGGTATTGTTCTGCTTCAGCTGAGACCCTTGTTTGCATGAAAAGTGCATATATGATAGTGGGTGATTATTACTTGAAGGTTTATACGTGATGGGGCTGAAAAGCGATGTTGTGGATGCCGCGTTATCCGTGGGGTGGTAGCTGATGTGAACATGGAGGTGATACTCTCCGTGATACTTCACTGGATACGGGCTTCGGCCCGGACAGCAGACGTGATGTTTCTATCTGAGGGCAGATATACCGGCTGGATCCGGGAGCTGTGCTATTAATCGACGAATCCCGTATTATTATTCCGGAGATTCCTGGATAACCTACAATATTTTTGGATTACAAACTGACCATTGATTTCTTGAAATACCACAACTGGGTAATCACTTGGGACTTTGGGCTTGACTGCAATGAATCTTGGGGGAGTGTTGGGGAATCCATAAGGCTCCTTGAAGAGTCGGGCTGCAATGACGATTACTAGCGGCGTGGGGAACAATACCCTACTTCGGGTACTGGAGCTTTGTCTGTATACTACTGTAAATAGGTCTAGTAATCATCCCGAGACGTTCAGTGAGGCTTTCAGTGATTGAAAGTGGGCCGGTATAGCAGAAAGAGGTTGGCTTAGTCATGATTTGAGCTCAATGGGTCTGGTACATTTGGCATCTCAGACTCCCTTGAGCATTTGGAGGCAGTACCTAAAGAGCATCAAAACGAGTGATCTTTCATCATGGGGGTCTGAAAGTGGTGCCTTGGATGTCAGAAACCTATCGGTAAATTAGTTACTGGGAAATGATCCCAATTCTAACATGACGTAAAAATAGTCACTATAGAAGCCATACGGGATAATCTTTACATGCATGTATCACTGCTTGGGTGGATTTTAGAGTGTTGTCGGCACAGGTTCAGTATAGGAGCCTGGTTAAAAAACCCATGAAAAGGGGAACTTTTCATTTATTTTGATTTAACATATTTTCTTGTCAAATTGACTATCTCCAGACAGGGTCTCAATCCCCACACTAGGAAGTCATAGCCTCCTCATGCAGAAATCAGAACCCCATATGGAGATAGTTAATTTGACAAGAAAGTATGGTGAAACTACTAAAACCATTTTATTTAATCCTTACCACCTCTAACCCGCTTACAGTCCTTACTACTACTGGCATGAGAGCATTTTATCAAAGCCTCTATTTTTATAACAGATGATCTTATTCTGCTCTTATCTCCATTGAGGCCTTGCATGATTGTGATTGTAAAAGATATATCAAGCATTGCGATAGTGCCGGATTGATAAGTGTAAAGCTGATTGAGCTTCTAGTTGATGGCAGTGGACTTCTGGTTGACAATTGTAAACCTCTTATTGATAATGTCAAACTTTATATTAGTGTTTCTTAAAGTTGAAGCAGCTATAACACTTAATTACAATGATTATGAAGGTGGTGTTAAAAGCAGCTGTGATGGTCCGATTCTTTAGGCTTTATTCTGGGAAGCACACCCCAGTTACTTTGTCACCTGTAAAAACATTTGGAAGGAAAAACCTACCGCCAATTATCGTTCCTTTATCTTTGATAACAGTAAATATCTCTATACCAAATCTCTTAAGATTAGAAATTTCCCTTCCTACAGTAATATTAGTTGAATTTCTCCTTCTATATACCAATTTCCCTTGATTGCAGTAACTGCAAAAGAAATTGATGGAATAGTCACTGGCATACTTAATATAATGAAAATAGAACGGTTTTTGTTTAAAGGCAGCCTGAGACCTTGAAATGTTGCTAAACAACAAGATACAGTATAAATAGAATGAAGTTTAGCATCAAGCTTGGACATTCCTCTTACTACAATTTTAATAGTTGGATTTCTCCTTCAGTATATCAATTTTCCTTGCTTGTAGTATCTGTTAGGTGGTAGCTTCGGCGTGAGGTATTCGGACAGCTAGGACCGTAATTGTGATTATATCGGAGAACTCGTTAAGAAGACACGAGTAATGTAGACTAGATATAATGATTCACTTCGGTGTAGGTCGTCGAAGTATTGATAACGATATAAAAGTGTAGATAACTTATTATATTGATAAGATCTCTTCTCTGTACCTCCTGTGTCTAATAGCAGCGAAGATGCTTTGATATTTATATTCCGCGTCTGAGCAATCGCGGTATACATGCTAACTCTATACTAACTAAGTACCTTGCCCGCAACTTTGCGAACTTCTCCTGAGTGCGAACACTCGTAGACCGTGAAAACTCTCTACGACACCTTTTGCTCCCATGGCCAACTTATCGGTCTGTGCTTTCATTATTCTTGATGGTGTGGAAACCACGTCAGGTGTCAGCTCATCCGTTTATCCGTTGACAACAATGTTTACGAATTATCTTGCCCTCGTGCCTGTTGAAGGTAGTCTAACTCGCTGGACAGAAGATGGCCAATCTTCCTGGGTTGGTTCCATCGAGAATTCGGCATGCAACTGCATATCGTATTCTTGTCTTCCGGTATTACACGACTTGCCCTCGGGATCGTTCTTATAGGCATTTTCCCTTGGACTCCATCTTTTACCAACTTGTCCTCTGTGGATGCACCCGATCCACTTACTGGGCATAGTTACCTCCTTCATACTCTACACGACTTCGTAGGTACGAGAGGACTAACTTGTGTGCAAAACGTCCCGTTACTTTCGACCCACTCTTCCGACTGCCTGTCTTCAAGTGTCGGTAACCTTATGCGCCGTCCTCCGATTCACCTGGTTCTACCTGCATAAGGTGCCGAAAGGATTCCCCTCATATATCCTGCGAACAGGATCCGGTCGAACGGACGGCCGCGACGTATACGGTGTTACAAGATGTGTTCCATTGATAGTGGTCTTTGGTGTTGGGACGCAACTACCCAGGCGGCCAGTGATGACGGGCCGTCCCAACGCCGGAGCTGGAGGGGGGTGTTCTCTTTTTCCTTCGAAGTCCGTGTGCGTCAAGGTAGGGTAACTTTGCCCTGTAAATCCTTATGGGGAGTCCGTGCGCCTAACAGTATCTGTGAAGAAATTTTGTAGAATTGTCATTCCCAATACTACAATAATAAAAATAATTTTGTTTAATAACAGTTTTCTTAGAATGTAATCAAAAGATAACATAGTTTGTGTGGGTTGAAAGAAAAAGAAAAATGTGAAGTATGAAAAATGTGGAATGGTTGTAGAAATCATAGGATCTTGTAATTGTGCCAAGGTTGCGGCGTGCGAGCGCAACCCAGGATATTCGCAGGCTCAAAACCTGGGCACTCGTCCTGAGTGCCCGACAGCTCAACATGACTTTGTGGCTCAACATGATTTTGTGGCTCAACATCAGTCTGTAGCTCAACATCACTTTGTGGCTAAAGAAAGTATTGTAGGATAACAATAATATTATAACAGCCTTGTAGTAATGCTCATAGAGGTGAAACCAGTATCTCTTAGTTGGGGGCAATCTCTGCAATGTTGGAATACAGAAATGGATTCATCTGGAGTGATTCAATAGCAGCCTGAATCCGCATTTTGACATCTCTGTAGGGCTCAACCCACTGGTGTGAACGCATAAAAGACAGAGCTTTTGGCATGATTTTGCACGAAGCTGATTTGGAATAGTAGTAGGTTGATAGAAATTACTCTTTTACAATGCCATAATTGTCTGATAATGTTTTATTCTTATGTGCCAAGATATTAGTAAATGATTTGTATTAATTAGGTTTATTTAAATTAACTGAAATAATAATACATATAAACAACTCTGGTTATGTTCTCTATAGTTAAAACAAGCCACAGAATCATGTTGAGCCACAAAGTCATGTTGAGCCACAAAGTCATGTTGAGCCACAAAGTCATGTTGAGCCACAAAGTTATGTTGAGCTGTCGGTCACTTAGGAGGAGTGCCCAGGTTTTGAGCCTGCGAATATTCTGGGTTGCGGCCGCACCCGGCAACCTTGGCATGATTATCTTTTGTAGCAAATTTTTATATGTAGATTTAGTTGAGAAATAATAAGTGTGACTGCTGTTTGCTACCTCTTGGTGAAAAGGTTTTCTGTTACAAGCCAGTGTAAAATACTAGTACAGCATGTGCTTTGTGCAAACATTTCTACAAGTAATGAATATAAATTTAAATTGGAGATATAATAATATTATACAAGAGACGCCCTCAAGGTCATGCAAGGGAGATGCTAGTCTCTTGCTACTAGAAGCTATTGATCAAATAGTATTCTTGTGAGGAGAGATGTGTGAGAGTTTATTGGTTAGGTGCTGTGTTAGAAGAAAGAAGAATACAGGAAGATGGAAGAAGAATAAAGAAAGAAGGAGATGTTTATAAAGGAAAAGCTTCAGAGTTTTGGATTATTTACAAGGGGTAAGAGCAGTAAACCTCGCTTGTTAAATATACAAAACTGAAATATAATACAACTTTGTTTCGAAAGTTATTGCAGTCAGGCTGGTCCTATGTGACTAAGAGCTATAATGCATCTGATATAAAACTTTGTCACAGTATTAGTGGAAATTAGAGAACTTTTAAAAAGAGGCTATGTGTTTGAACAGGGTAAATACTGTATCACTGAGCTATTGTTACCTGCTGTTGAACAAATTTTCAAATGTTATAATATAATATAACATGAGTACACATAATATCATAATTGTTCTGTGAACTCAGATATCAGGCACTGTACTTGTAATATTCTGACATTTCTAAATTCAAGTACTGTTATATATGGATGAAAAATTAGTTGAAGCTAGGGTATTCTTAGAGTTTGTTACGGGGCGGGGTGAGTCCCTGCCCACTCTCTAGATAGGGCCCCGTTTCTCCCCACCTGTTTTAACGGGAACCCGTCTAGAGAATGGCCGGGGCAGGGAACCCTAAAAAAACACGCTTTGCCCCAGGCCATTCAGCGGAGTGGGGCGGAGAATTTGGCAGTCAGCCTGTGTTTTTTTGTAGCCCCGGAGGCCTAGTTAAAAGCACTAGGTATTCTGGTGGATACAATAGCAGTAGTGTTTATATGTGTCAGGACATTCTCAGTAGGTTTCTGGAAAGTTGTGAAAGGGGTTCACTTATTACCCTAGCGGGAATAGCTTGCATAATTATGCGCGAGGTATATGCCACCATAGGGGAGAGCATATATCCGAACCCAAGCTTCATGAGTAGGGACTTCCCAGAGGCATCTGGGAGACTACTCAGGAACCTCAAAGAGTTCACGTTTCAAGATATGGCTAACTGATTGGAACGATGATTAGAGAACCAGTTCTCTACTCTTACTAATGCATACGCATTATGCATTGATAGATGAGTATCGGACTTGATCACTCCATACTCATGATACTATTGGTATGTAGGCATTTAGACTGCATATTCCATTATA
>Ga0307509_10001387_pt1 | contig 41081 bp, 38 predicted proteins | sample 10_EM_MG_FD_202245 | JGI IMG/M metagenome (GOLD analysis project Ga0307509, IMG submission 202245) | Populus trichocarpa ectomycorrhiza microbial communities from riparian zone in the Pacific Northwest, United States - 10_EM | ecosystem: Host-associated > Plants > Roots > Unclassified | place...
TTAAGCTGCATGTAGTATTTTTTACCAATAAAAAATAATAATATGATTAAAAAAAAAAAAAAAAAAAAAAAAGGTTCAAAGACAGCATTCAGCTTTAACGCTATGGCCAACAAAAACCATGTCCTCTTCACCCCAGGAAACATCCAAACCCCCAAGTCCCTCTGGTATGCGACCAACCGCACATCTCGTCTATCGCCCAACCAAATCCTACGAACATACACATACACCCGAAGGAAGTAGAAAGGAAAGAAACAAGCAGGAAGGAGAGGAGAACCCTTAGTGACATCTACGAAAACCATGAAGGTGAACAAAGGAAATGTATGAACCCCTGACAAAGGAAAGTTACGTCTGATAAGTGACGTGTATCAGCCTAAGCTAGGAAATGAATGTATGGGCCTGCACACCAGAGCGATGCCGGGGGACGAAGAGGTGCCCGATGGCAGGATGGAAAGGTGGGTGGAGGTGACTCTGATGAGGGGTTCGCCGGAGGGTGTGCCAAAGCGGCATTAGCGACGGCCAGGAGAACGGGCGTAACCAAGGCGGGTTTTTATATAGCGACCGAAAGTCGACTGCGGAAAACGGGGCAGTAAGGTGCCAGCTGGGGAGGTGGGAAGAGGGGGAGTGGGTGTAGCTGTAACTGGGCAACGGGACGAAGACCAAGAATGTGGAGGAAGGGGGGGTGGGGGGAGGAAGGACTTCTGAACACTTGAGACGACCAACTAGAGTAACCACGACCAATGCTTTTCCGAATGCGAAATGAAGACGAGGTGCTGAAGTTACTAACCGAAGTGTTCCCCGACAGGACCACATAACTGAGACGGAATGGTACTTCGCAAAGGGCTTGGAAAGCTCAGCGCCGACTGTGAGCGAAGAGGGCAGAATGCCGACCATGCAAAACCTAAGCGAGGTGCAAAGGAAGTGCGGGGTAAGGGGGAGAACTGAACTTCATAAGCGGTAGTCAACGATAAACAGGAACAAGAACCCCGTGGAGGAGGGGGGTAGACCCCAGAGGGAGAGGAGGGGTTGTAGCATCGCTCCCCTAGGCAAAAGCCATCAAGGGGAAGGAGAGGGGGTGGTGGTAGATCCCACAATGATTTCCCTGGTGTTGAGATTTCAATCGCCGGAGGTGTAGGCGAGATGGTTCGTGGTAGATTAAATGATGCACTGCATAGCTTGTATAGACGAAAGTACCACTGGGCCAGTGAGTCCACCACCTAGGTATTAACTCCGGTTGTTGTCATAACAGTTAGCCACTGGTATGACTTCGATAGGAAGAGTTTTTCCACCTGCCGTTGTATTGGAAATGCATTGCAGAAACTCATACCCTATTGACGGAGTTAAATGTACCTGAGTTGGTCCGACACTTCTTGCAGGATAATTCCTGATGCAGTGTAGACCTCGGACAAACCCTAAGCAGGACAGGGTGCTCGCAAAAGGTCGGAGTAGTGGTGAATGTCCAAGGCTTAAATCTGATATCTACTTAAGTTTATGTGTTTGGAATTCTACTTCGATAACCAACTTTCCTCCAGAGAACTTATTGAGTGAAGCTTTCAGCTTAACAATATTAAGTTTTACTGTTTGATTCTTTTGAATTATTTACCTCATCTTTATCTTCTACTTTGAGTGTTTGGTGCAGTCGCAACCTTAGAGTTCACCTCTCTATAGGGTGCCCCCGTTACAAAGGCTTAAATCTGATATCTACTTAAGTTTAAGGATTTTAGCATCCTACTTTGAGTGGTAGGTATGGTCGCAACCTTACAGTTCACCTCTCTAAAGGGTTCTCCAATTTTACTTAGGCTAGCGAGAATACAATCTACTATCACAACAGCAAGAACAAGGACTTCACGACCCCCAGTTGCACCTGGAAAACAGATATTGGTAATTGGCAATTTGTTCTCAACAGCGTCAGGTTGATTGAAGAAACTACAGCCACTCTGCTGTCGACCCTGCAAACCAACACAACACAACTAAGATACCCAGAACTAGACAGGCAAGACAGACACCCAGATGCACCGCCTTACAGAGGCAGTATTTCACTATTTTGTTGTCAAACTGTTCAAAGAGAACCATTTTGAACCATTCCCTGAAAGAGGCAATATTAAGCCAGTCCTGATCCTGATTAATGAAGAGCAAGAGTGAGAGATGGAGACAATCCTTAGGTACAGAAAACACTATGGATGAGGACAATTTCTAGTCAAATAGAAAGGATATCCATCAAGTGAGAACAGCTGGGAGTCTATTGAGCGTTTGGAATATGTAGAAGATATACAAGCCTGGTGCACCAACAACATGCATGGTGAAGAGTTCCCTGTCTTCTCAGGCTATATCAAAATCAGATTCGACCCTCCCAGAGCTGGATACTCTGAATTCACAGAAGAAGGACATCTCATTGGAGGATTCTATGACTCTTACTTGGTGACAGACTATGATAGTAGTGATTTAAACTAGAGATGGGTTTTTGTTTTTGGCAAATAAGTTGTTATTTTGTTTTTGGGGTGTAATCAGTACAGGTTACCTAGTTAGATATGTTATTTGTCTTATGTATTGTTTTAAGATATGAATTCAGGAGGTTTGTAAGCCTTGTTATGTGTTTTATGTATTGTTTTAGGATATGAACTCAGGAGGTTCATAAGCTTTATTGTTGTTTATTGAGTTAGGTATCAATTGATACTACAGGATGGTTGAAAATAATTAATGTGAAGAGGAGCATCGAAAGGCTATTTACAGACCTGTATCTCTCTGGACTTAGATAGATCAGACTTCGACTGAGAGGGTTTTCAATATACTTGGTTGAGCAGTTATCTTGTATTCAGTTCAATACTAGAAACCTTGAGCATTGTAATAGCTTAAGGGACTTAGCCTTCCCACAGTAGCCTCGATAGAGTAATAGAGTCTACTCGATTACTTGTTGGGTCTCCAGTACTTGAACTCATTTATACCACTAATTTGGTTAGAGTTAATATCAAAATCCTTTGCAAGACAACCATCTCACCTAGAAAGTGGTTACAAGTACCCAGGTTGTGCACCAGCGAACATCAGGGGTTGTGGGTGCACACTGCAATCTTGGCCTGAGTATTCTAAATTTCAGACTTGAGGTTTTCCAGCTTGTTGTTTCTCTTTTTTTCAGAAGCGTTGACAACCTTTTCAATATACTCTTTCACTTCCTTAGTTATTTGTATATCATATACCATGATCTTGTAAGCAAACTCTTGACACTAATATTAGCAGAATAACTGTGAAAATCATAGCATATGTGTGAGTTTAGAGTCCCAAAGTCAAATAGAAATCATTCCACCAGCAACTGACACTATCAGTTCTATCCTCCTGTTCATTTTAATGAAATCATTATTAATAGTTCTTTGATGAATCTCAATCTCCTTCTCACTTATCATCTGTAAAAGTAATTGTGATTTGATTCGTACCGTTTCAAGAGCTGCCAATATCTTGAATGCTGCGCTCTTTGAGGCCTTCTGTTTCATAAATAATTCCCCAATCACTTCATCAATGACCTTTCTCTACACTGAGATCAAATTTGTATCTCTTACAAAACTAGCATGAAAGATTTCACTTCCTTGAATGGTATGACCAAACTTGCAAGGGAAATGCATGGCATAGGAATAGAGGATGAATCCTCAGTGAGCTTTTAGCTCGCATGCATGATTGAAGGCCATAGTTTTTATGTTAAACATATTTGAGAAGAAGATTGTTGTTCTTAACTGTAATAATCCTACTGGGTATAGGTTAATATGCAATAGGTAATAACTCACTTATATTATTTTTAAGACTATCATATAGTCTTCGTTCATTATTAGACTATTTTATAGTCTTCATGATTGACTCTATTCTCTCTTAAGAGAAAGACATTAGAGTATCCTTGTCTTTCAAGGTTAAAGGTGCTTGCATACAAGTGAAGGCTATAGGTAAAGAGTTTGTATTAAAAGTAATAGAGTAAGAAAGTACTTAGATGGTTGAGTGAAGATCTCTAACTATTGTGACTGAATCTCTCCTCATATAGTCTTCATGCACAACCCTAACCCTGGTGACTCATACATTTGCATCATGCAATTCTATGACTAATAATGAGTCATACCTAAAATCCATCAACTGACTCCTATGAGTCACTATACCACATACTATAAATCAATCATAACTCATAAAATAAGTCAGGTAAGCAAGCCGCATGACCTGAGTTAAACTCATAACTCCTAATGCGAGTCACATGCAAAAGTCATTACATAGTTATAACTCACAATTGTAAGTCATAGAAATATCAACCAATCATAATTTAAGAATGACAAACAAGTGTGAGTCATGTGAGAACTATGAGTCAGATGACTTTATAGTGTAAAACATAAACATACCTATGACTATTAACCATGTGAAACTATATCCTTGACTAGTCACCATTTGTGATATTAACATGTAAAGGATCAGGAGGAGAAAACAGTCAGAAAGGAATCCCAGAGCTTAAATTCCCCACTGAGCCAAGCCAGCCGCCCGGAAAACGCTACCAGTACTTCCCTTGGGGAAGAAGACACCCTGCCTTTCCTTACTAAGACCCCGCCCTTCCCCAGCTCCCAAAAATATCATCAGCCGACCTTACTCAATGGAGGGATTTCGGGGCAAGAAAGTTGGTTAGTTCTAGCTTGTTGGGACGGTAACGGGTCACAGGTTAGGGCTCCTAGCTTAATTAAGCGCACTTTAAGCATACGTTATCTCTTAAGTGAGACCTGAGATACTGAATTTTTTTGGTGAGGTAAACAAGCGAAGCCGTCCTAACCCATATTGCAATAAGCAAACATCACAGTTAACTCTTCCAGAATCTCTGAAATCCCTATTTTTCAAATTCGCTTGTTGCCAGAGTAAACGCTCTTGTCACAGAGATAGTGATCCCTAACTTTGTGCTCCGAAATCCCTCTAATAACTCTTCCTCTGTTAGTGCAAGCAGCAACGAGCGGAGGATGTCTCAATATACAATAGATAATAGCACCAACCTTTCCAATAATACGAACTCTTTTTATTTATAGAATAGCTATGCTGTTGCGGACGATCGGGCTAACTCCTGGCCTGGTCATCACCCCTAGAGCCCAGGGTACGGCAGCAAGACATCCAAGAGCGTCGTGTCGACAATGTAGGAGAATGGGTCATGCAGACTGACGAATTCAGAAAGTGGCATGGCAGGAGTGGTAGGGGTGAAGATAATAACGCAGTCTTCTTTTACTACGGAGGTCTGGGGGTGAGCAAGACATTTGTCAGGTAACAAGAATTATTCTTTGGGGAGGAAGGAGAGTCAGTGCTAACAAGCTGCAATGTCAGTTCGCTGGCAGTGGACAGGTTGTGAGATCAGTCTAGTGGACAAAGCAAAGCCGTTGCATGTTTTTAATTTGACTTCGGGGCTCGGAAGAGTACTCTGCGACCAGTATGCTGGGTTCCTTGCTGAAACAGGTCGTTGGCGGGGTGGAAAAGACTCCGGGGGATATATCACGGGCCTTTCAACAACAGAAAAAAGTCATTGGTGGGCGAGGACAGCGACTGCCCGATATTGTGAGGATATTACAGGCCATTACATCCTTACTAAGCATGTTTGTATGCATAGACGCCCTAGACGAGTGAGCAGCGGTGCATCGGGTCAAGCTCCTTGATTCGCTGAAACAAATGCTCGATAGTTCACCGGGCACACGAATGTTCACTATTGGAGGACCTCATATTCGGGCCGAGATCGAAAAGCCTCTCTCTGGGCGAGTAACTAGTGTATCTCTAAGTCCAGGAAAAGACGATATTATCAAATAACCTCGCGTTAGACTGGAAGAAGTAACGCCAGATGCTATGGATGAGAGTTCAAAGGCCGACATTCTAGAGAAGATTCTGGAAATTATGTAGGAAATGTAGGTAGGTGATAATATCGGGCCCGCCTCACTATTTGCTAATAAATATGTATTTAGGCTTCTATTGGCTTCCCTAAATATTGACGACGCAATCTTGCACGAATCGACAATCTCTCGGATACGAGAAAGGCTAAGCAAAATAACAAAAGGATTAAAATCGGGAGATGTTTACGGTGCGACGATCGAGCAGATAAAGGCGCAAGTTGGGGACAAATTAAGACTTAGGATGGCAGTGTTGATGTGGGTTAGTCATTTAGAACGGCCTTTGCTAGCAGACGAGCTCTGGCAGGCCCTAGCAGTTACGCTAGGCTCCACGGATTTCTATGTTGGTAACGTCCTTTGCTATCAATACTGGTTGGCTCTTGTCAAGGGCTTATTACTGTAGATAAGGAGTCATCAACTGTAGGATTGATTCACTTTGTTCTCCAGGAGTATTTGTCCTCTCCTTGCGATATGTTCCGCAAACCTCACTCGGCAATGGCCGAAATCTGCTTGACTTATCTCAATTCTCAACAGGTGGAAGCCCTTTTGACTGCCCTTTTCCTGACACTCAGAACCCACCCTTTCTAGAATATGGTTCAATAGACTGGAGAGTGCATGCAAAAAGAGAGCCCTCGGACTACTGGTGCTCACTTGCACTGGAACTATTATAAGAAAGAATTATGACCGGATATCGACCAGATTGCTTATATCCCAAGAAATGCACTTCCACCTCCGGAGTTTTGATGGCCTCTCTGTGTTCAGTTGACCACACGGCGCATCGTTCTTGAGAATTGTTGAGGTTATAGCTGGTGTGGTAGCGATGGAATGTTATGATATCAACAACGTGGGTTTTTCGGGTTGTGGACTGCTTGGATGGACGCTCAGAATGGACATGAGGGGGTGGTGAAAACACTGCTCGGACAGGGAGAGATCAGCTCTGACAAGCTACATAATGGCGGGGGACACCGCTCTCGTTTGCCGCTGAGGATAGACGCCAGGAAGGGTGAAAATATTACCCGGACGGGAAGAGCTCAATCCCGACAAGTCGAATAACAGAGGCTGAACACCACTCTCTGTTGTCGCTCAGAATGGACATAAGGGAGTAGTGAAAATTCCACTCAGATGGGAAGAGGTCAATCCCAACAGGCCAGATAATGGTGGTCGAACACCGCTCTCCCGTGCAGCTTGTTTTGGACATGAGGGAGTTGTAAAAAATACTACTCAGATGGGAAGAGGTCAACCCTGGCAAGCCGAACCACCACGGCCAAACACAGCTCTATTTTAGCACTTAGAATGGACATGAGGGAGTAGTAAAAATTCTACTCAGAAGGGAAGAGGTCAACCCAGACCAGCCGAATAATTGCAGCCAAACACGGTTCTCGTTTGCCGCTGAGCGTGGATGTGGGGGAGTGGTGAAAATATTACTCGTAAGGGAAGAGGTTCACCCGGACAAGCCAAATTATCACAGCCGAACACCGCTCTCTTTTGCTGCTCAGAATGGGCATGAGGAGTGGTGGAAATACTACTTGGGTCGGAAGAGGTCCACTCTGATAAGCCAGATAATTAGGTTCAAACACCTCACTCGTTTACCGCTCAGAATGGACATGAGGGAGTGGTGAAAATGCTACTTGGGCGGGCAGATGTCGATCGCGACAAGCCAGATAATTACGGCCAAACACCGCTCCCATTAGCCTCTCACAATGAACATGAGATGGTGATTGCATTCCTACACTCTCGCAAAGCGGTACCCCCCTGCACGGTTTAAGCCTAGGAGGCACCGCGTGATAGAACAAATCGCCGCCTGTGCATGCTACTCATGCCAAAGCACTCGGAGATCACCCTTTGCCTATTGGGGAATCCCCATGAGTGGCAATGCACACATATGCCATACCCGCCTGGGCCTTGAGGATTTAGTTTTGTGGTTAAGTGGGATTTGTGAGTTGCTGTTTACGAAGTTTGGTTCGTGGGGGGATATCAATTCTCGTGGGAAAGTCAAGCTTATAGCTTGCAGATGTCACCCTGTCATATTGAATTCTTTTTTATCTGCAAATTCTTACATATCCTGTTTTTTCTCGCACAGCTACTTCTTCCCTTACTTCCTTTCCTCCCCCCGAATGATGGATAAACTGTATATAATGCTTTTTAGGTAGAAAAATGTGGTGTACGATAGTGTAATGATTCTTGAGGCGATTGTCAAAAATTAGATACCGACCGGAGCTGTAATAGAAGACTAATTAGTATAAATGATACAGCTTAGTGAGTAGTATTATATCATCCTTAGGGGGATCTTCTGGCATTAAAGCAGTGTTGCAGTGCTACCACTTGATGGCACCGAAAAGCGTCGCACCATATCAATAGCCATTCACAAAACCCCTCAAGCCCAGGGGGTAGAACCAGCCCAATTACATCTGTACATATATAAGTTAAACTTTAGCAGCCTAGATGGTCGGCGCTGCGAAAAAAAATCCTGGGGTTGAAGCCACAATCATCATCGCAAGTGGTGACACCAAGCATCCCAACTTAAGATATACTATAAGGCTTTCCCACTCTATGATAGAAGCTCTCCCAGAATATATGATACATGGCCCCTATAATTACGAATAACAGTCAACCACCTCTTTCACCAAAAGTCTGGTACCCTAGGTATAATAAATCACCCCTACTATGCTAGCATCAATTTCCATCCACTCAAAACTGTTAATCGAACCTCTGTGATCCCTTCCCGACCACATTATCATTTCCCGACCTACCGGCATCAGATTGGCTTCAATCAACAACCACAAGGAAGGATAACTTCCAAACCTAGTACCTAGGCCAAACTTTGCGGGGGCCAAGATCGGGGGAAAAGTGCGATGGCGAGTTCCGGAAGGCAGTAGTGTTATCTCCCCAGGATACAAGCAGCGACCGGAGCACGGTGTCTATCAGCACATTTCAGTTTTCGCGGAATCGTGAGGAGGTGACGACATGTGCTCTTGGCATTAAACTGGGTCGTCAGCTGCAGCTTTGTAAAACCGGAAGTGCTTCACCATGCGTATACATCTGATCTTGGGGCTCTGCGATTACAGGTAGCATTTGTCTACCCGAGCAGCCTCACTACTCCTTCAAAACCCCTCCCAGCAACCCACGGTAGTGGTGTTTGGCCTTCAATATCCATTATGTTGGGGTCAACATCGACCCATCCGGCTAGTATTCTCACCACTCCCTCTTGTCCCTTTCTTGCGGGCAACCACTCAGGTAGTATTTGACCCCACCCACAATTCAAGTATTTCTATAGTAATTATTCCGACTAGTAGATAGCCGAGATCCCTTTTACCTGGGCACTGCTATATTGATAGAATAATAATCTTCTTGAAAGCGGGGTCGCCCATCACTCCTAGTGATATAACGTATTTAAAATAGACTCCCATTTGCATACGGGTATTTTTTTATCAAACATCGGGAAGGGCTTCAGTGCTCTAGTATCATGCAATAGGGTACCGTTTTGCAAGTGTTACATTCCGAGTAAAGTGCATGTTTATCCTAGTAGGCCAATAGCAGAATGGGGGGAGCGATCACTTAAAAGTGTCAAAAGATGACTGGCGACCTCAGGAAACACATTTTGTTGGACAGGTGGGCGATCCTAAGCCCCTGGGGGCCTCGGGAGAGTTGGAAATAATTTATGCCTTTTATAGCTGGTACGAGACATTTCAGCTTGATACACCCAGATATTTCAGTGTAGTGATTCAGCGGGGGACTTTTTTATATTTTCCAATTAATTCAGAGATATCTCCTTTCCGCAGCTAAGCCTGGTAGGGATTCCCAATTGTGTCTGGGCGGGGGCGCAAACGAAAGAGTGTTCCGATTAGATGTGTTATCAATGATCAGATCGCACAATGACAAGTTGTGCTGAGCCCCACCTTGCTAGCGTAGCCCCACTGTACAACAACCTTGGTACTACCCTCACAGCCCACATGTTCTTTACCGGTGAAATCAAAGCGAATAAGTGTCTCAATTCCCCTTGCCGTATTAATTCAATGAATTGGGTATCTCCGTGCAGGGTTCTAATCTCCGTTCTGAAACAAAAACTCCCTAGGCAGTCTACTAGTGGACAAAAGGGGAAAAAGATGATCGCTTTAACTTCTGTCAAGAAGCTTCAATCCCTTGCCATCTACGATCTTCTCCAAATTCACTTGTCTTAGGCGATCAAACTCTACCAAGGCGCTCCTCAATTTCTAACGCTAATAGGGTATGGAGATAAAACCCCTGCACTGAGATACTCAATTTATCGAGCAAATACGGTATTGTTTAACATCACATCTCACAGCTGGCGGAGATTTTGGCGGAATTTATGAATGGGGATGTGTGGTAAACCAATTTTTTTAAAAAAGGTTGTAGTTCCCTAGGTACACATCACGTGGCGCCCTAACTTTTCTTCAACAGCAACTAGTAAAAGCACCAAGACGGCCGAACAGCTCAAACTCCATCCTCTCTGCAGCCTTTAGACCGCTCATAATCTCACCCATCATGTTCGAGCCAGGCGGGAAATAGGTCTCAAAAAAAGGCTCCCCAGCTCCTTTCATATTGGTGAGGACTGCCTGGCGAAAATGCCAGTGTAAAAGTTTATCGGGCGGCCAACCTATATTCTGGCGTAACAGCGGATCAAGGTGGGTGGGGAGGCCAGAGTAAAGCGGTTCGGGTCCGAAAGAGACAATCTTGTACTCGTCCTACATAATCATTAGCGACGAAAGCTTCGGGATTTCACCTTCCATACATATGGATTAATTGCCACAACATAGCTATCAAAAAAATTGTGCATATCGTTGGAGAGTACAATCCCATTTTGGACAGAGTTGATCGATCCGTCGGACTCACGGTCGGGCGGAATGGTGATCAAATTATGGTAGCCGTAATGATTCCAGTGCCTTTCATACGCCAAGGGAAAGATATGGACGGCTTGCAAGCAAATCCACCTACCATGGAAAGCGGGCCTACCAGTTAAAACGCACCGCCCGTCTCGGTCGCGCACTGCTTCCTGGAACGATCTAGTGCGGGTTCCAGAATGCTTTGAAGTCGTACGAAGTAGCGGGACTTCCTCTGTGAGCGTGGTGGAACCTGTTCGGAGTGAGTAGTTGCTAATGATGGAAGTATCCCATAGACCGTCGGGTGCTGCGCAAAAGAGATCTGGTTAAGAAAATGACTGGATCTGGGGGGTCTTATTCCTTAATCGGAACTATATTAATGGCATTCGGAAAGTATTCTTCCTTAACTAGAAATAAATTCCTTAGCATTTCAAACCGAGACATATTCCACCGATCTCTTATGCGCAGTGACGGACTAAGGGATAAGTTAGAAGAGACCTACCATTAGTGACAATATAGTAATTGCCCGGCCGAAGCTGTTCGTCATTTCTTGCAACAAACCTTCCGTTATCGTCGCGTAGCTCGAAGGTGTCACTGAACTGACAGACTATCTCCAGCATGGAATGGAAATTGTCGTTGGTGATACCAGGCGAGCAGTAGAGGCCTCCGAGTTGGGTATCAGGATCGGCGGAAGCATAGAAGAAAGTATCGCGTATTCCGGAGCGGTCCTCCGCTAGCCGCTCGCTTAGTTCACTGTCCTGGCAGGATAGCGGTGTCATTTTAACCGGGGATGGTGTAGAGGCAGAAAGGAGGAGGGGATGGATCTATCATAAGTTACTTGTCATGAGCAGAAAAAAATATTCCGGCTGCCAAGAAGTAGTAGTGCTCTAAATTTTCCATGTCGTGATACTTCTTGGCAACAGGATTACCGTTGTGCCCTGAGAGGGTAGGAGAGCAGTCATGTAGCCCAATCGGGCCAACAGAAAAACTCTGTTTTGTAGTTAGTCTGGCTTGGCGCGCGCACAGCCTAGCGTTGTTGGCAAACCCGCGTGCCCCATCCCCGTAGCTCACAAGAGCGGCGGTCGGCTGCGGTGGAATCGAGAACAGAGTTGACATCTTTGCACGCTAGCAAGCCCCCCCCCCCACCGTAGTAGCCCTACCACTCCCTCGTGCCCTTTCCTGGTAGCCTCCGTGAGCGTAGTTCGGTTGTATTCCAGTGCATCAGGCTCGTCGGGGTTGATATCTTCGCGTTCTGAGAGTAGCTTCACTACTTCCTCATATCCATTCCCAGCAGCCCACCGGAGTGGTGCGGGTTGCCGCCTTTTCGGCTTGGTTCTGTCGTTAAGGCGTCTCTTTTTTTTCCATTCAGATTCCGACTACTTGGGTGTGGAATCGTTGTTGATCATGGGTGTCCTGGCATGGGAATTGCGTGCGATGATCTTGCTGCAGGAGCACTGCGCGCTGGTGAGATGCTTCCAGGGCTGAGATCTCTTGGCACTTTCGGCTTCTTGATCGCTTCCGGTACATTCTCCATGGATGCAACTTGAGTTTATCTGCAGGGGGTAACGATCACCTATATACCGGTAACTTACCACTACAGTGCCAGTAACTTAAGCAACATATTCTTGGTGACCCAGTTAGCACGTGCCTTTGGATTGACCTTTGACATTGTCTCGGTATCATAACCCCGACAAAACCTTTTTTGTGGGTCCCGCAAATCGGCACTTGGGTTCAGTTCAATTCACCACCCACCTGCCTCATACTGTACAGCACAGTATGATACAAGGGAAAAAGATGAACAAATGCGGGTGTAGAAATGTAGTAAATGCAAAAAAAGGTGCCTAGAGGGAAAAAAAATATCTATGATCTAGAGAAACATCCCTACTATACCAGCATCAATTTCTATCCATTCAAAACTATTACGCGAACCTCCCTTCCTGACCGCATCATCATTTCCCGACCTACCGGTATCAGATTGGCTTCAATCAACAACCACGAGGAAGGATAACTTCCAAACCTAGTTCCTAGGCTAAATTTTGCTGAGGCCAAGAGGGGGGGGGGAAGTGCGATGGCGAGTTCCGGAAGGCAGTAGTGTTATCCCCCCAGGATTCAAGCAGTGATCCCCCCTAGGATACAAGCAGTGATCTTATCACGGTGCATGTCTATCGGCACATTTCAGTTTTCGCGAAACGGTGAGGAAGGTGACGACATGTGCTCTTAGCATTAAACCATGCGTATACGTCCGATCTTGGGGCCCTGCGATTATAGGTGACATTTGTCTACCCGAGCACCCTCACTACTCCTTCAAAACCCCTCCCAGCAAGCTACGGTAGTGGTGTCCTCTAACACGGATGAAGGCTAAGAAGGGGAGTAGATACAGACTCGGAATGGAAGCCCTGATGTGGGTATTGAACTCGAAGCGACCATTACACACCACCGAGCTATGCCATGCCTTAGGGGTAAAGATAGGATCCTCTGATCTAGATGTCGAAAACGTTCCTACAATTCGAACACTACTAGCGTGCTCTTTGGGACTTATCACCGTTGAGGCAGCTTCATCCACTGTTCGACTTGTCCACTTCAGTTTACAAAAATATTTGTCCAATCACCTAAGCTTATTCCAGAGCCCACATTCGTTTATAGCAGAAGTTTGTTTGACTTACCTTGGTTTTCGGTGCGTCCGGGAACTTTCGCCGGTTAGTTCGGCCCCGTCGACATTCCCCTTTGTCGGATATCCTTCTGGCTACTGGGGAACGCACATGAGGAAGGGGGGGGCAGGGAGTGCCGCTCCTCTCGCACTGAATCTTCTGCTTGAATACGAACAGCATATATGCTCTCAGCTGCTCTTTCGATGGTACTATGAGGATCAGCGCGATTGGGAGGAGGTGTTCGGTGAGAGGCATGACCTTAAGGTTTTTACAGGGCTCCATAGAGCGGCATTCCTCGGGATAGTGGAGATGGTTGCTACGCTATTGGCCATGAAGGAACGGGATATCAACGCAACAGATACTACAGGTAGAACTGCTCTCGCGTAGGCAGCTGTAGGAGGCCATAAGGCTGTTGTAGCGATGATATTACAGCGAAAGGATACCGAGCCTGATACAGCGGACACCGAACATGGCATGACACCACTCTGGTTGGCTGCGATGTGTGGGCATAAGGGAGTAATAAAGTTGTTGGAGCGAATGGATGTCGATCCCAACATTCCAGACACCAAATATGCCTTCACACCACTCTAGGTGGCTGCGACGAGAGGACATGAGGGAGTTGTAAAACTGCCATTGGAACGAGAGGACATCAATCCCAACACCGCAGACTCCGAATATGGTCGGACGCCACTTTTGTGTGCTGCGGAGAACGGGCATGAAGAAGTAGTAAAGCTGCTATTGGAACGAGAGGACATCAATCTCAACAACACCACAGACACCGAATATGGTCAGACACCACTCTCGTGGGCTGCGGAGAACGGGCATGAGGGAGTAGTCAAGCTACTATTAGAACGAGAGGACATCGATCCCAACAGTGGAGACACCGAATATGATCGGACGCCACTTTTGTGGGCAGCGAAGGGTGGGCATGAGGCCGTAGTCAAGCTGCTATTAAAACGAGACGATGTCAATCCTGGCATACCAGATCGCAACGGCGTAACAACCTCCAATTAGCTACGCCCTGCGGACATACAAGAGTCGTGGAGTTACTCTCAGCATCTAAGCCCTCCCTCTCCGTCCCAGCAGATATCGATAAAGTCCCTGAGCGTCCTTCACCCGATCCATCTCACTTTCATCAAAGCCTCCCTGAATCTACCCCGCCGGTTTTCGCTCCACCGCCCCAACCCCTTCCCCCGGACACCCAACCCCTCCTTGGAAAAGCGATCGGCTCTTTCTTGATTGTTTCCTCTCTAGTTTTTCTCTTCTATTTTCTCGCCGTCACCAGTCTCACCTTCCCCTCCTTATCAACCATTTTATCGCTAGCATTTCATAGATGATTTCTGTATTATACATGAAGAGTGACCGTGGGCGAGACTTTCACGGATCTAAGTTAGATATATAAACGCGAGTTCAGGTACGAGCTGGAATGGAAACTAATGGAAGGAGCCCTGGGCTAGTTTATGGGCATACTTTATATCATGCTTTCCTCTTTTTATTCTTTCTTTTCGATAAGTTATAATACAGAACAGACGAGTCATCTAACCGAAAGGGAAGAACAACATTGTAACCAAAGGTGAGAGACGGAAATATGGAATAAAATTGGCGATAATGTGGCATCAGTGGGTCCAATATGTCAACTATGTAGACTCTTTTTTAAAAAAACTTCTTACCTAACCCAACTCCCAACAGCGGCGAGGATCCCTAGCAAGCCGGGCGAAATGGAGGGATGAGAGGAGAGAAGAGAGAGAGAGGAAATTGAACCAAAAAATGCCTTTGGCTTAATTGAATATACAAAAGGAAACTTCCTGCTACACCCCCACCTGGTAGAGGCTAGGCGCTATCGTGCAAAAGGCTTCTGACCGGCTAACAAGAGGACCAAACTTATTCCAGTTCTAGCGAGGTCTCGAGGGGCCACGCTATATATACTGCGCCGTGAGGCACGTCGAGTTGAATTTTATGCCGTTCACTATCGGTATCATAAATTTATTCCGACTCGACTTGACTCAGTTGGTGATTCGCGTTAAAGGGTCTTCTTGATATACCAAGGGGCGAAAATAAGTTGATATTTTTCGCAAACTCTAATACCTAAATAATGTGATTCACCCCCTGGCACAGCTTACCAGGGGAATCCCTCAGCCAAGTGAGAAACCGATTATTCTACGGTATTCTAAATCCAATAGAAGCGATACCGAGCTCCGCCGGGTTCTCCCAAGTTAATTCCACTCGGAAAAGAATCATACTAAAAAAAGAAAGAAAAACGAAAGGAAACAGGCACAAAAAGCCACCACACTCTAGGATGATATTTGTCTTTTTTCCAAAATATGAGGAATGTAGGTGGAGAACCAGGTGGACAGGAGGTAAGGGAATACAACACAAGAAAGAAAGTGATTAACACTAAATTAACGCTATAGGCAGGAATTGAGAAACACGAAAGGGGCATTGAGTTTGCTCCTACAAAGCCCATTCTTATCACATATCAGATTGAATGGAAGCAGGAATGTGCCCATGAAGAAGCACAAGGGGGGGAGGCTGGGGGCAAAGGCGTCAAGTAGTGAGAAAAAAACAAACATTTTTTAAGCACTATGCTGCACTGTACGGTTTTTTAGAGAAAGGATGGTAGGGACACGATGCACTAAGATTAGGATATAAATAGCCCCAGACGCGAAAGAGTAATACACCCAAGGAAGGCAACAGATGCTCCAGCAACGCTGAATCGGGGATAAGGCTTAGTGGTGCGATAGTTCAATGTCCCAAGCGAGAGGTTCCTCGGGTGAGGGGCGATTATCATAAATGCCAAAATTTGCGAACCATTTTAGAAGGGCGCCTGATGACTCGGAGGGGCCAATGGAGGTATTTCCACCTCCAGGGTATAGAACAGAAAACTAATTATCCCGCTTCAAAAGTACGTGGCGACGCGACGTTCTTGTACTCATTTTAAGCTGCCCACGACAGAGAGGGGTTCCACCGCCTTTACTTATAGCATCAGGTCTCTGATACGGAGACAACAAACCTAACTGACAAAATGCATGTGGCCAAACATCTCTTAGCCAGATGGCGGGTCGGGTACACAGGTGTGATGAAGCCCGGGCATGCCAGAATACGCAGGTCAGACACCCCTCACGATTGCTGTGAGGAAGCGATTAACCTTTGTCCTAGAGCTACCCATGCGGCCGCGGGTATCAACCCTGATCTCAAGTGGCGCTGCAGTCAAGGGCCGTTCTTCTTTCCCCCCTAATCCCCCCTAATCCCCCCATATTAATATACAGTGATGTGATACTGTCCGATGTTAGGATAAAAGGCAGGGTGGATTAATGGACGGGGAGCAAGGTTTGTCTAGATTCATGGAACATCACTCGCATATCCTGTGCTTGTTGACTATCCTCGAAAGCGTAGCGTGCTATCTGGATCATCTGATAAACCCACTGCACTATGCTACAACCCCAATCTCACCTTCATTCTACAGGAGCAGAACCCTGCCGCCCTCCACAAGCGCGGCAGCCCTAGAAAGGCGGGATGAGTGTAGGTAAGGATGAAGGGAAACATAATTTCGGGAGTGAGAAAAATAGTGCGGTGAGCAAGAAGCCTGTGGGGGTAGAGCCGGAGGCTCGAGGTCTAGAGCGGTGGTAAGCCGCACAGTTTATCATAATGTGCGATCGGATCATCCAACAACCGATCTAATCATATCTCTTCCCGGAAAGAGTCCCCCCCACCCATCTCGGCTGCAATGAGGCATCTCCAGCAGGGGAGAAGAGATATTTCCCAGTTGGTTGAAAATACAGAAGAGCCCATTGCTCAATCACCACATTGCAAGAACTGGGCGTATTAAGCTAAAAGGCCTCTCTAGCTACGGAAGGAGCAAATTATTTCTAACTCTTTGCCTGCCCAACAAAGTGTGTTTTCTGGGGTAGCCGGTTACCACTTGATACTTTTGAGTGTTTGCCACTCATCTACCGGTATTGTGCAATTGGCCCACCGGCACCGTACTTGGATAAGCACGCACTTTACTGGTGATGTGATACTTGCAGAACGGAACCCCCTTTGCATAACACTAGAATTCTGAGGCCTTCCCCAATCTTTAGTTTTATGCAATAGTCGGGTTTAAAGACATCACAACACCGTGAATGCTGCGCGACCCTGCTTCCGACAGGTTCATTGTTCTGTTACATCGTAGGGTCAAGGTGAAAGAGATTCTGGCGATATGCTTAGTCCAGGGAATTATCGTGGACATATCATACCTGTATTATGGATGAGGCCAAACACCACGGTGGTGAAGCTCCTCCGGTGCCGAAAAGCCACAGCTGACGGCGCTGTAAAATGCCGACGGGGGCATGTCGTCACCTTCCTCATCATTCTGCGAAAACTGAAATGTGCCGATAGACATGCACCGTGCTCCGATCACTACCGCATTTACTGGTCAAATTCGACCCGGCGCTAGTGGCAACTATCTCAGATTGAGGGTAGTGTAAAGACTATATAGGTTAGTGGTAATGTGGTACAACATGAGTGGGGGGGAAGAGTGCTAATACTGCATTCAGAATGATGAATGTAAAAACAGTTGAATTCCGATAAAACAAAGTTTTTTTGAGAGACAGTAGGAGTGATATTCTAAAACTCCTCAAATCTACCGGCCAATGTCATCCCCAGATGGAGAGTAAACTCGACAATTGCAAAGAATATTTCCTCTTCAGTCAGTGGCAAATATTAAGCAAATTTCTTACTGAAGAAATGAATGAACTTGAAGAGGAAGAAGGCTTCTCCCAGTTGGAGAGCGGGCTTTTGCATGTCAGCAGAAGTGGGCGAATCCTGTGAGAAGAGTTGAGAGAAACTATTTGAGAGACAAAAAGCTAAGGATCTTAACCTATTGGCTTTATACACTTGTACCAAATATTAACAGTTAGTTTTCTCTTACATGTGTAGCCAAAGTCCAATATCCTACCAAAGATACCACCTATTTAAGACACTCTTCTACGAGTATATTGGTATTTATTGTATATACGTATTAAAGAATGATGGAAAGTATGATTGCATCAGGGGCTGCTAGCCTCCCACAGATTAGCTTTCACAAGCGCCGGGTCGAATATGGACAGTAAATGCGGTATATGTACCCTGGGAGGATTACGCCACTGCCTTCCGGAACTCGCTATCGCACTTTCCCCCCTTTTTGATTACCGTAAAATTTAGCCTAGGAACTAGGTTTGGAAGCAGTCCTTCGTTGTGGCTAATTGATTCAAGCCAAACTTATAGGTATAGTCGGGAAATCATGCTATGATTGAGAAGGGATCCCAGAGCTTCGTTTAACAGTTTTGAGTTGATAGAAAGTGATCCTTGCATAATGGGGAGGTTTCTCTAGACCTGGATCATAGTTTCCTTTCTTTCTTCTAGACACATCCTTCTTTGTTCATCCTTTTCTCTTGTGCTGTGCAGTATGATGCTGTGAATTGTGAATCGAACTTAGCCCAAGTATTTATTTGCTAGTTTTCCACAAAAAAGGTTATGTCGGAGTTATGATATTGAGATAATTATCAAAGGTCAATCCAAAGGCAAGAACTACCGGTAAGTCGAACTACCACAATGCATATGCACCCATGGAGTAACTTAAGCGACAAGGATGCAGGAGTGCCAAGAGATTTTAGCCATGAAAAGTATCTCCCAAGCACCTGCCGCGTTGCAACATGATCATCGCACGCAATTCCCCAAGCACACTCATGATCAACACTGATTCAACACCCATACCCCCCCCCCCACAACACCCTAAGTACTCGAGTACTCTATAGTATCGTACTCGAGCACAGCACTCGGCAGTCGGAACCTGAAGGGAAAAAAGGAGACACCTTAGCGACAAACCAAGCCGAGGAAGCGGCACTCGAGTGGGCTGTTGGGAATGGATATGAGGAGGTAGTGAAACTACTCCCAGAACCCGGAGACATCAACACCGGCGAGCCTGATGTGCACTGAAGTACAACCGAACCGCGCTCACGGAGGCTGCTAGGAGAGAGCATGAGGGAGTAGTGAAGCTACTACAATGGGGAGGCTGCTAGCGCGAAAAGATGTTAACCCGTTCTCGATGTCACCGTTGCCGACCACCACTCTTGTGGGCTACGTGGATGGGCACGCGGGTGTGGTGAGAGTTGTTCTAGGGAGGAGAGGTTCAACCCTGACGGGCAAGACGTGTGCGGTCAAACACTGACCTCCTATGCTTCGAAAGGTTGGCACGAGGCTGTGGTTAAGCTCTATGTCTGCGGAGGGATGCCGTCGCTAACGCCGTTTGGTTCCCCGGGGTTATTTCCCCTTTTCCCCACCTCCTTGAAGGCTGGGATATTGTATTGTATCTTGCAGCATCTCCATGCTAACTTGCTCGGACCCGGTCTGCCAGCCTCCTAGGGTCTGCAGTTTCACTTCATCAGCCTTTCCCATTTCTATTTTCTTTCTCCTTCGTTATTTCCGAACACTACTCTTATATATCATCCGTCGCTGTGATATGTGTTGACGCTAGTCCGTAATGTTAATGAGTTTAAATGAGGTGGGAATGGACACAATGTGGTTGACTAGGAATTTCTGGCTCGGTTCGTGGTATTTAGTGTAGCTGGCTATATAGATTTATGCTTAAAGTTGTTAACCTTTGCTAGGCGTTCTATCCAGACCATAATTCCTCATTTATTCTACCCAAATTTAGCCCCGACGTTGTTTTCTCCTCATAGATCCCCCCTTTTGCGTACTGCACGTAGCACCAATATTCGGCCACACTCTGTTGAGAGTATCTGATCGGAAGGAGTGGAAGCGAGAAGCATCACAGGTTCAAAGGAGAGTGGTCACCGAAGATAGCGAAAGACTTATATTGCTTGTTGAGTAAGAAGAGAATTGAGTAAGTAAAGGAAAGAAGAAACAAGACGAAAAAGAAGACGGAAGAGAGGCTAAGATTCAGAGAAGGGAAATGGGGGTGACATAGGTAGTCATGACGTATCACTTGTAACTACAGCAACATACAAGAAGAGAGCACACCCGTGAGTACAGTTTCCAACACACTCATTTAGCGTGATGCATCTGATGTTGCGATTAAGCCCTAGGTGTGATAACCCGGATGAGGTTATACAGGCTCATATCTCATCACTCGTATGTACGTCTCGCACACTCTCGTTCAAGAGCCGTGTGTGGTCTGATAATGTCGCTGCTCTATGCCGCAACTCCATATTCCGCTTTCTTTCTTGCTTACGGGGAGCGGGCTCTCACCGCTCACAAAGCATAGCAACCCTACAATGGTAGGCCGGGTGCCGGGCGTAACTTAGGGGAGGAATGAAGGATATTGAACATATTGAAATACTTGAACCGGAAAACCCACACCTATGTACAAAAGAGTATGGTGGGCCAATATCTATCAAGTTCTGGGGCCAGAGGTCCCGAGTGGGGCCTAGTTGGTCCGACGTGCGCCGGCGACTTAACAAAATAATGCGATCTGATTGTCCCCCAACCATCAATGCAGATCTCGTTCTCGTGCTCCCTTGTGCCCCACCCCCTCGCGGAGAACAGCGGGACATCCGCAGCAGTCGGGACAAGTGAAAAAATAAAGAATGGAAAAACGGAGCAAAAAGAAAGAAAATCCACAACTCGGACTTGGTCGAAATACGAGTACAAAGGAATGCCTCTCTGCATTCGCGGGGGCCGGGAGCGTGTGGTTAGACAACAAGAGATCGAACTATGATACAAACTGAGTAAATCGTTTCCAACTGGCTCAGGGCTCTGGAGCCTACTTTAGTTTACTTGTGCCGGAAGCTAGTCTCCCTAAGGTCGCTTGTTAACTTTCGATTCTTTAAGTGTTCACTTTTGCCTCACAATGACAGTGGCCTGTGTACTGTACGCACACACTGTGCAGTACTAGTAATGCAGTAACGATTATAAAAGGGACAGTTATTTGATTACACTCAAAAATTTGCTAGATATTCAGGACTTACAGTAGGTGTTGTGCGGTAGCGCTCCATATGACAGATGTTACGAGGTTAAGGGTGATGCGTGATCTTGCCCCCAAGGAGCCATTCGCCACGGTTCCATGCAAGTCCTAATAGTAAGGCGAAAGTCATCCCTACGGTCTGGGCAGTCGGCATACTGGTCATTAGCATAGGCGCACTTGCACCGCTGGCAATTGCGGGATCTAACAGACCTAGATAGGTCATCACTTAGAATCTCCTCCGGAAGTATTTGTGATATTAGATACCAATATGTTCTGTCCGAGCGACTAAGCAACTCGATTGGCTCAGGGGATAAAGTTATCCTAACTTGGAGAAAAATTAAGTGCCATTAACTAGGTATTAAACTCTCATTTCTCTCAGTACGCTAATACCAAAGGACACAATTTGAATCCGGTGGCCCTAGCAACTTACAGTACTTCACCATTGAGATAGTTTATTAATTGTGGTGGAATATTTGGCGCCTTGTGGTGCAGTACTAAGCCGGTCGGCTACCCTAATGAACACTGCAAGGTGATTAGGGAAACCGAAGCTACTCGTATCTCGTTAGACTAGATTACAAGGAGAAATTGAGGGATGGATAGCCTCTCTAACCGGTATTAGTATCCGTGTTGTGTTCTGTGGCTTGAGCTCAGATTATTAGACTCTGACCTTTGTTCATACCAGTGAGGGAGATGATTGGCCAATAATTATAGCACGACGATCCACATCCCCACTTTTTCAACCAGACGAGGCTGCTGGCACATCCCATAAAACCCCATCATATCGCCGTCTTACTTGTCGCTGTGACATATCGACCACCAAAACTTCAGAGAGAGCATCATGGAATACGCAGAATGTACGAACTCAGTTAATAGCGGTAATGTCCACTGCAACAACGTAATGAATAGCCATAACACTATCCTTAATCTTAACCAAGTCATCGCCGATGAGAACCCAGAAATCATGCGATGGCTCTCGCCACTGGACCCCCGGAGAAGGCACCAGGACGTGCGAACTAACAGGTTCGATAGTGTAGGCAGTTGGTTTTTGGAAACAAACGAGTTTGGGGAGTGGAGAAGTGGTGGAGGTGGAACAGAAAAGGCTGTGTTGTTTGGCTACGGGAATCCTGGGGTAGGAAAGACATTTTTAAGGTGAGCCACCGACCCTCTGGACAAAATAGGAGTCATCACTGACTGCTAGCAATATTAGTTCATTAGTGATCGATAGCCTATGCGATGAGCCTGGCGAGGAAGATATCGCAGTCGCGGCATTCTACTGCGACTTCCGCGACCAACAGGAACAGACCACTGCGAACATCATGGGAGCAATCCTTAAGCAGCTGGTAGCTAGAGAGGAAGTACTGGGGCACATGCGAACGGCATTTCAAAAGGCAGAAAGGGAGCTCGACGGCCGGGGTCTAAGGCTTCAGGATATGGTACGGATGCTAAAGCAGGCTATTGCCACATTACCGCAGGTCTTCATCTGTATTGATGCATTGGATGAGTGCCTTCCTAGGAATCTACTGGAACTTCTTGAGTCACTGAAGGACATCCTTCAAGAGTCGCCTAGGACACGAATATTTGTCACGGGTAGGCCTCATGTTGAGGCTGAAATTGTAGCATATTTCATCACTGGGGTTATAGTACCAATCAGTCCTAGTACTCACGAGATCAAAAGATATTTGGAGAGGAAGTTGGAGATGGACACCATGCCGGACGCGATGTCGGATGTTTTGCATGCGGATATCTTGAAAATTATTCCTGAAAGAATCTCTGAAATGTGTGTTAGAACATCTATACTTCCCACTCCGCGCTTGGTTTTGTATTAACAAGCGATGGCCTCTAGATTCCTCCTTGTTTCGTTAAACATCGACGCTATCCTAGGAGAGGTTACCATCTCTGAGAGAAGAGAAAAGCTGGACGAGATGACAACGGGCAATAATTTGGGGGATGCATATGCGACAACTCTAACACGGATGAAGGCCCAGAAGGGGAGTAGGTCCAGACTCGGAATGGAAGCCCTGATGTGGGTATTGAACTCAGAGCGACCATTACACACCACCGAGCTATGCCATGCCTTAGGAGTAAAGATAGGATCCTCTGATCTAGATGTCGAAAACGTTCCTACAATTCGAACACTACTAGCGTGCTCTTTGGGGCTTATCACCGTTGAGGCAGCTTCATCCACCTTTCGACTTGTCCACTTCAGTTTACAAGAATATTTGTCCAATAACCTAAGCTTATTCCAGAGCCCACATTCGTTGATAGCAGAGGTTTGTTTGACTTACCTTGGTTTTCGGTGCGTCCGGGAACTTCTGCCGCTTAGTTCGGCCCAGTCGACATTCCCCTTTGTCGGATATGCTTCTGGCTACTGGGGGACGCACATGAGGAAGGGGGGGGCGGGGAGTGTGGCACCTCTTGCACTGAATCTTCTGCTTGAATTCGAACAGCATATATCCTCTCAGCTGCTCTTTCGACGGTACTATGAGGATCAGCGCGATTGGGAGGAGGTGTTCGGTGAGAGGCATGACCTTAAGGGTTTCACAGGGCTCCATGGGGCGGCATTCCTTGGGATAGTGGAGATGGTTGCTACGCTATTGGCGATGAAGGAATGGGATATCAACGCAACAGATACTACCGGTAGAACTGCTCTCGCGTGGGCAGCTGTAGGAGGCCATAAGGCTGTTGTAGCGATGATATTACAGCGAAAGGATACCGAGCCTGATACAGCGGACACCGAACATGGCATGACACCACTCTGGTTGGCTGCGATGTGCGGGAATGAGGGAGTAATAAAGTTGTTATTGGAGCGAATGGATGTCGATCCCAACATTCCAGACACCAAATATGCCTTCACACCACTCTGGGTGGCTGCGACGAGAGGACATGAAAGAGTTGTAAAACTGCTATTGGAACGAGAGGACATCAACCCAAACACCGCAGACTCCGAATATGGTCGGACGCCACTTTTGTGTGCTGCGGAGAACGGGCATGAGGGAGTAGTAGAACTGCTATTGAAACGAGAGGACGTCAATCCCAACACTGCGGACACCGACCTTTTTTGGATGCCACTTTTGTGGGCTGCGGATGGTGGGCATGAGGGAGTAGTAAAGCTGCTATTGGAACGAGAGGACATTGATCCCAATACCGCAGACACCAAATATGGTCAGACACCACTCTCGTGGGCTGCGGAAAACGGGTATGAGGGATTAGGAAAGCTGCTATTGGAACGAGAGGACATCAATCCCAACACCGCAGATGACGAATATTGCCGGACACCGCTCTCCTTGGCTGCTCAGGGCGGGTATGAGGGAGTAGTAAAGTTGCTATTGGAGCGAGAGGACATCCATCCCAACATTGCGGACACCGAATATGGTCGGACGCCACTTTTGTGGGCTACACGTGGTGGGCATGAGGGAGTAATAAAGCTGCTATTGGAACGAGAGGATATCAATCCCAACATTGCGGACACCGAACGTGGCCGGACGCCACTTTTGTGGGCAGCGGGGGGCGGGTATGAGGGCGTAGCCAAGCTACTATTGGAACGAGAGGACATTGATCCCAACATTAGAGACCCCAAATATGGTCGGACGCCACTTTTGTGGGCTGCGAAGGGCGGGCATGAGGAAGTAGTCAAGCTACTATTAGAACGAGAGGACATTGATCCCAATACCGCAGACACCAAATATGGTCAGACACCACTCTCGTGGGCTGCGGAGAACGGGCATGAGGGAGTTGTCAAGCTACTATTAGAACGAGAGGACATCAATCCCAACATTGCGGACACCGAACATGGTCGGACACCACTTTTGTGGGCAGCGGGGGGCGGGCATGAGGGGGTAGTCAGGCTACTATTGGAACGAGGGGACATCAATCCCAATACCGCAGACACCAAATATGGTCAGACACCACTCTCGTGGGCTGCGGAGAACGGGCATGAGGGAGTAGTCAAGCTACTATTAGAACGAGAGGACATCAATCCCAACATTGCGGACACCGAACCTGGCCGGACGCCACTTTTATGGGCAGCGGGTGGCGGGTATGAGGGAGTAGTCAAGCTACTATTGGAACGAGAGGACATTAATCCCAACACCGCAGACACCGAATATGGTCGGACGCCACTTTTGTGGGCAGCGGGGGGCGGGCATGAGGGAGTAGTCAAGCTACTATTAGAACGAGAGGACATCAATCCCAACACTGGAGACACCGAATATGATCGGACGCCACTTTTGTGGGCAGCGAAGGGTGGCCATGAGGCCGTAGTCAAGCTGCTATTAAAACGAGACGATGTCAATCCTGACATACCAGATCGCAACGGCGTAACAGCCCTCCAATTAGCTGCGCCCCGCGGGCATACAAAAGTCGTGGAGTTACTCTCAGCACCTAAACCCTCCCCCTCCGCCCCAGCTGATATCGATAAAGTCCCTGGGCGTCCTTCACCCAATCCATCTCACCTACCCCAAAGCCTCCCTGAACCTACCCCGCTGGTTCCCGCCCCACACCAACCTCTTCCCCTAGACACCCGACCCCTTCTCGGAAAAGTGATCGGCTCCCTCATGATTGTTTCCTCTTTAATTCTTCTCTTCTATTTTCTCGCTTTCGCCAGTCTCTCATTTCCCTCCTTATCAGCCATTTTATCTCTAGCATTTAATAAATGATTACTGTATTATACATGAAGAGTGACCGTGGGCGAGACTTTCGCAGATCCAAGTTAGATATATAAACGCGAGTTCGGGTACCAGCTAGAATGGAAATTAATGGAAGGGATCCTGTGTTGGTTTGTGGGCATACTTTATATCATGCTTTCCTCTTTTTATTCTTTCTTTTTCGTCAATATTATTCCCTCTTTCCCCCTCTCACTCATAATTACAATATCGTTCTCCTTTCATTATACGGCTCCTATGTTCTGTATTATTATAACTTATCGCAATGTAGCATCAGTGGGTCTAATATGTTCCCTATGCAGATTCTTTTTTTTTCCACCTTCTGACCTAACCCCACTCCCGGCAGTGGGGAGGATCCCTAGCAAGCCGGGCGGAACGGAAGGATCAAATGAGGTGAGAGTGAGATGAAGTTGAATCAAAAAATGCCTTTAACTTAATTGACTATACAAAATGAAACTTCCTGCTAGATCCATACCTGGCAGAATCCAGGTGCTCTCTTGCTAAAGACTTCAGACCGTCTACAAGAGGAGCAAACCTTTTCCTGTTCCATGAAGGCCTCGAAGATCCTATGCTATATATACTCCGCCGTAAGGTACGTCGGGTTGAATTTTATGCCATGCACTGTCAGTATCATAAATTTATTCCGACTCAACTTGAGGCAGTTGGTGATTGGAGTTAGAGGGTCTTCTTGATACACCGAAGGATGAAAATAAGTTCACATTTTTTGTAAGCTCTAACTTAGCACCTAAATAATGTGAGCGTGTATTCACCACCTAGGAGAGCTTACCTTATGGAACCCCTCAACAAGGTGAGAAACCGATTATTCTACGATATTCTAAATCTAATATAAGAGATATCGATCTCTACAGAGCTCTCCCAAGTGAACATTGCTCAGACAGGGTCAATACTAAAAGGGAAAGGGAAACGAAAGGACACAGGCCCAAAAGACAACCACATCCCAGGGTTATTTTTGTCTTTTTGTCTTTTTTTCTTCTTTTTTTCAAAATATAAAGAAGGTAGGTGGATAACCAAGTGGGCAGGAGATAATTGAATAAAAGATGAGAAAGATAGTGATTAACACCGAATTAATGCTGTGGGCAGGAATTGATAACCACGGGAGGGGCATCGAGTTTGCTCTTACGAAACCCATTCTCGTCGCATATTAGATCGAACGAAATGGAAGCCGGAATGTGCCTATGAAGAAGCATAGGAGGGGGGGGAAGACAGGAGAGAAAAAGGCGTCAAGTAGTGAGAAAAAAACTAACATTTTATAGGCGCTATATTGTACTATACGTTTTTTTTTTAGAGAAAGGATCGGGGGGATATGATGCACTAAGATTACTACATAAATAGCCTAGACGCGAAAGAGTAATACACCCAAGAAAGGCAACAAGTGCTCCAGAAACGGTGAATCGGGGATAAGGCTTAGTGGTGCGATAGTGAAATGTCACAAGCGAGAGGTTCCTCGGGTGAGGGGCCATTATCGTAAATGTTAAAATTTTCGAACGATTTTAGAAGGGCACTTGATGACGTGGAGGGGCCGATGGGGGTATTTTCACCCCCAGAGCATAGAACCGAAAACTAATTATCCCGCTTCAAAAGCACCTCGCGACGTCCTTGTACTAATTTTAAGCTGCCCAAGAGATAGAGGGGGTTCTACCGCCTTTACTTATAGTATCAGGTCTCTGACCTGGAGACATCAAACCTAAACCTAACTGACAAAATGCATGCGGCCAAACATCTCTTAGCTAGATGGCAGATCAGGTACACAGGTGTGATGAAGCCCGGGCATGCTGGAATACGCAGGCCAGATACCCCTCACGGTTGCTGCCAGGAAGCGATGAACCCTTGTGGCCGAGCTACCCATGCGGCCAGGGGTGTCAACCCCGACCTCAAGTGGTGTTGCTATCAAGCACCGTTCTTCTTTCCCTCCTAACCCCCCATATTAATATAAGGTGATGTGATACTGTCCGGCGTTGGGTTAAAGGACGGGATGAATTAACGAACGGGGAGCGGGTTTTGTTAGATTCATGGAAGATCACTCGTATATCCTGGACTCGGTGACTATCCCCCAAAGCGTAGCGTGCTGTCTGGATCATCTGATAAACCCGCTGCTCTATGCTACAATCCCAATCTCCCCTTCTTTCCACAGGAGCAGGACCCTCCCGCCCTCCACAAGCATGGCAGCCCTGGAAAGGCGGGCTGAGTGCAGGCATGGATGAAAGGAAAATTTACATAGGAAAACACGTGAATGAAGGGAAACACAATTCCGGTAGTGAGAAAAACAGTACGGTGAGCCTGAGCCTATGGGAGTAAAGGAGGAGGCACAGTTTATCACTATGTGCGATCGGATCAGCTAAATGGCCTCTCCCGCTACAAAAGGAGAAAATTATTTCCAACCCTCTGCCTGTCCAACAGAGTGAGTTTCCTGAGGTAGCCGGTTATCTCTTGATACTTTTGAGTGTTTGCCCTTCATCCATTCTGCCATTAGTCCACCGGTATCGTATGCACGCACTTTACTATTGATGTGACACTTGCAGAACGGGACCCCTTTGCATAACACTAGAATTCTCAGGCTCTCTCCAATCTTTGTTCCTATGCAATGGTCGGTTTTAATGACGTCACAACACCGTGAATGCTGCGCGACCCTGCTTCCAACAGGTTCATTGTTCTGTTTACATGCGAGGGTCAAGGTGAAAGAGATTCCGGCGATATGCTTAGTCGGCACAATTATATTATGGACATATCATACTTGTATTATGGATGAGGCCAAACACCACGGTGGTGAAGCTTCTCCGGTGCCGGGGGGCCTCAGCTGGCGACGCTGTACGAGTATGATACCGACGGGGGCATGTCGTCACCTTCCTCACTGTTCTGCGAAAACTCAGGCATCGTGCTCCGATCACCTGATGCACCCTGGGAGGATTACGCCACTGCCTTCAGGCACTCGCTGTCGCACTTTCCCCCCAGTTTGCTTGCCGTAAAATTTAGCCTAGGAACTAGGTTTGGAAGTTCTCCTTCGTTGTGGCTATTGGTTGAAGATAATCTCATAGGTATAGATCGGGAAATCATGCTATGATTGAGAAGGGATCCCAGAGCTTCGTTTAACAGTTTTTGAGTGGATAGAAATTGATGCTAGCATAATGGGGATGTTTCTCTAGATCATGTATGTTTTTTCTTCTTCTAGATACCTTTTTTTGCATTTACTATATTTCAATACTCATATTTGTTCATCTTCTTCTCTTGTACTGTGCTCTAAAGTATAATGTGGTGGGTGGTGAATTGAACTTGCCCAAGCGCTTAGTTGCTGGTCCTCCGTAAAAAAAGCCTCCTCGGGGTTATGATTGAGACGATGTCAAAGGTCAATCCAAGGCACGTGCTAAGTGGGTTGGCCACCACCAAAGAATCTGTTGCTTAAGTTACTCGAGTAACGGCACTGGGGTAAATTTACAGGTATGATATCATACTTGTATGGATACTCGAGTATAGGTTGCATACATAGATGATGTAAGCCATAAAGATGCCGGAAGTGCCAAGAGATCTCGGCCCTGGAAGCATCTCCCCTGCGCGCAGTCCCCCTGCACGAAGATTATCGCACGCAATTCCCCATGCCAGAACACTCATGATCAACAGTGATTCCACACCCAATTAGTCGGAATCTCAAGGGAAAAAAAAGAGGCGCCTGAACGACAAAACCAAGCTGGAAAGGCGGCAACCCGCACCACTCTGGTGGGCTGCTGGGAATGGATATGAGGAAGTAGTGAAGCTACTCCCAGAATGCGCAGATATCAACCCCGACAAGCCTGAAACACTGGGGTGCAACCGAACTGCGCTCACGGAGGCTACCAGGAAAGGGCACGATGGAGTGGTGGGGCTACTACGGTGGGGGGCTTCTCAGCGCGCAAAGATGTCAACCCCGTTCTCGATTCTACCACAGCCGACCGCCGCTCTTGTGGGCTACGGGGATGGGGCACGCGGGTGGGATGAGGGTGGTTCTAGGGAGGAGGGATTTCAACCCTGACGGATAAGACGTGTGTGGTCAAACACTGACCTACGCTTCAAAGAACGGATGTGAGGCCATGGTTAAGTTCCTGTGTCTGCGGAGAGATGCAGTCGCTGGCGCGGTTTGGTTCCCCGGGGGTATTTTCCTCCCCCCCTCCTTGAAGACGGAGATGTTGTATCTTGCAGTACCTCCATGCCAACTTGCTCAGACATGGCCTGTTAGCCTCCCGGGGTCTACGGTTTGACTTCATGAGCCTTTCCCATTTTTATTCTCCTTCTGCTTCATGTTTCCGAACACTATCCTTGTAAAATTTCTGTCGCTGTGACTTATATATGTCGATGAAAATCCCAATGTTAATGAGTTCGGATGAGATGGCAATGGACACAATGTGGTTGATCGGTAATTTCTTGCTCGGTTTGTAGGATGTAGCGTGGCTGGTTGTATAAGTTTATACTATAAAGTTTTTAGCTTTTGCCAGGGGTTCAATAAGACCATAATTCCTCATTTATTATGTAAATTTAGCTCGGACGTTGTTTTCTCCTCTTAGATTCCCCTTTTTCCGCACCGCACAATGTGCCATATCCGACCACACTCATATAAGATGATGCGATACCATATCATCTGATGTTGCGATTAGCCCTAGGTTGATAACCCGGATCGGGTTATCTAGGCTCATATCTCATCACTCGTATGTGTAGGACTCACACACTCTTGTTTAGGAGCAGTGTCTGGTCTGAAGATGTCGCTGCCCTATGCCGCAACACGGCTTTCCCCTTTCTTTCTTATTTAGGCGGAGCGGGCCCTCGCCGCCCGCAAAGGCACGGCAACCCTAAATAGGCAGGCCGACTGCTGGGCGTAAGGGATGATTAAAGGAGATTGAACATATTTCACGAAATACCTGAACAGGAAAAAGCACACCGAAGTACAAAAGAGTATGGTGGGCCAATACCCATCAATCTCTGGGGCCAGAGGTCGCGAGTGGTGCCTAGCTAGTCCGACTGTGTTTCGGCGACTTATCAAAAGATGCCCACTGATTGCCCCGCAACGATCAATGCAGATCTTGTGCTCTCTTGTGCCCTGCCCCCTCATGGATGACAGCGAGACCTCCTTCGCAGTGGGACAAAAGGAAAAAATAAAGAAAACAAAATTGAGCAAAAAAAAAGAACATTGACTTCTGATTTAGCGGATATACAAAGGATGCCCTCTCTGCATTCTCGAAGGCCTGGTCTTGTTAGACTGCAAGATCTCGAACTATGATACAAATAGAGCATATCGTTTCCAACTGGCTCCGGGACCTGGAGCCTACTTTAGTTTACTTGTACCGGAAGCTAGTCTGCCTGAGGTCGCTTGTTAACTTTCGATTCTTTAGGTGTTCACTTTTGCCTCACCATGACAGTGGCCTGTGTATGCACTCACTGTGTGGTACTAGTAATGCAGTAACTATTATAAAAGGGACAGCTGTTGATTACACTCAAAAATTTGCTGGATCTTCAGGACATACTGTAAGTGTTGTCCAGTAGTGCTCCGTATGACAGATGTTACGAGGTTGAGGGTGCTACGCGATCTTGCACCCCAAGGAGTCTATCGCCAGGACTCTGTGCAAGTCCTAATAGTAAGGCGAAAGTCATCCCGGCGGTTTGGGCAGTCAGCATACCGGTAATTGGCATAGACGCACTTGAACCGTGGGCTACATCATCGGACGAGCCAAGGGATCTTGATAGGTCACCACTTAAAGTCTCCTGCAGAAGTATTGGTGATATCAGATACCGGTGTGATCTATCCTAGCTACTGTGCGACTCACTTGGCTCAGGGGATAACATTATCCTAAATTTGAGAAAAGTTAAGTGCCATCAACAAGGTACTAAACTCTCATTTCTCTCGGTACGCTAATACCAAACAAGACACAATTGAATCCAGTGGCCCTAGAAACTTCACCATTGGGATAGTTTGTTAATTGTGGTGGAATATTTGGCGCCTTGTACTACAGTACTTAAACCGGTCGGCTATCCTAATGAACACCGCAAGGTGATTAGGGAAACTGGAGCTGCTCGTACCCCGTAGGATATTAGACTACATTGGATTAAGAAATTGAGGAATGGATTGCTCCACTAACCGGTGTTAATTTCACTGTCGTGTTCTACGAACTCTGAGCTCAGATCATTAGACTCTGACCTCCGTTCATGCCGGTATGCTGGTGTTTACTTGGAGGAAGGGAGATGATTGGGCAGTACACCCGGAGGACAAAAGTGCATGAGTTTTTGTGAAACGCAACCATCGCTAAAAAAAATCACCCCAAAACTGGGAAGGCAAGGATCCCCTCCAATGCCCTCCACAGGACATACCAGCACACGCCAAAGAAAGAATACCAAGAAGGATGCAGAACCCTCACTCCACCTGGCAGGAACTCTGTCTTATACGCTTATAAAGAGTGGATTCAGTCTGGGGTCTATTTAAGTAGAGTGGGTCCACCAAAGGCCACAACCTAGGTTACCCGGCGGCATCAACTGCGATAGAGCTGTTGTGCATATGGCCATAAGCTTAGCAAGAGACTCAATCCTCTGTACTAGGAGTGAGTTCTAAGAGAGACTTGACTTGGGCATGCTGGGACTCCGTGCCGGGAGTCCATAGAGGCTTGGTTGTGGCAGTTGGTGCTTTGTATGTTTTATTCCTAATACGAAGATTTTTTTTGGCGATGATTGCGTTGCACAAAAACTCATGCACTTTTGTCCTCTGGGCACAATTTTAGCACGATGATCCACATCCCCGCTTTTTCAGCCAGACGAGGCTGCTGGCACATTCCATAAAACCCCATCATATCGCCGTCTTTCTTGTCGCTGTGAGCTGTCGACCACCAACACTTCAGAAAAAGTATCATGGAACACGCAGAATATACGAATTCGGTTAATAGCGGTAATGTCGACTGCAACAACGTAAAGAATAGCTATAACAACATCGTCAATCTGAACCAAATCATAGCCGATGAGAACCCAGAGATTATGCAATGGCTCTCGCCACTGGACCCCCGGAGAAGGCACCAGGATGTGCGTACGGACAGGTTTGATAGCGTGGGGAGCTGGTTTTTGGAAAGAAACGAGTTTCGGGAGTGGAGAAGTGGTGGAGGTGGAGCAGAAAAGGCTGTGTTGTTTGGCTACGGAAATCCTGGGGTTGGAAAGACATTTTTAAGGTAAGCGACCGACCCTCTGGACGAAATAGGAGTTATTACTGACGGCAGGTAATATTAGTTCATTGGTGATTGATAGCCTATGTGATGAGTCTGTTGAGGAAGATATTGCGGTCGCGGCATTCTACTGCGACTTCCGCGACCAACAGGAACAGACCACTGCCAACATCATTGGAGCCATCCTCAAGCAGCTTGTAGCTAGAGAGGAAGTACTGGGGCACATGCAAACAGCATTTCGAAAGGCGAAAAGGGAGCTCGGCGGCCGGGGTCCAAGGCTTCCAGATATGGTACGGATGCTGAAGCAGGCTATTGCCTCATTGCCACAGGTCTTCATCTGTATTGATGCATTGGATGAGTGCCTTCCCAAGAATCTACCGGAACTTCTTGAGTCGCTGAAGGATATCCTTCAGGAGTCGCTGAGGACACGAATATTTGTCACGGGTAGGCCTCATGTTGAGGCTGAAGTTGTAAGATATTTCACCACTGGGGTTATGGTACCAATCAGTCCTAGCAGGCACGAGATCAAAAGATATTTGGAGAGGAAGTTGGATATGGACACCATGTGGGACGCGATGTCAGACGCTTTACGTGCGGATATCTTGAAAATTATTCCTGAAAGAATCTCTGAAATGTGTGTATAAACATCCAAACTTCCCCCTCCATGCATGACTCTATATTGACCAACGACGGTCCCTAGATTCCTTCTCGTTTCGTTAAACATCGACGCTATCCTGGCTGAGGTTACCATCTCTGAGAGAAGACAAAAGTTGGACGAGATGACAAAGGGCAATAATTTGGGGGATGCATATGCGACAACCCTAACACGAATGAAGGCCCAGAAGGGGAGTAGATCCAGAATCGGAATTGAAGCCCTGATGTGGGTATCGAACTCGGAGCGGCCATTACACACCACCGAGCTATGCGATGCCTTAGGGGTAAAGATAGGATCCTCTGATCTAGATGTTGAAAACGTTCCTACAATTCGAACACTCTCAGCATGCTCTTTGGGGCTTATCACCGTTGATGCATCATCCTCCACTGTTCGACTAGTCCACTTTAGTTTACAAGAGTATTTATCCAATAACCTAAGCCTATTCCAAAGCCCACACTCGATGATAGCGGAGGTTTGTTTGACTTACCTGGGTTTTCGGTGCGTCCGAGAACTTTCGCCGCTTAGTTTGGCCCCGTCGACACTCTCCTTTCTCGGATATGCTTCCGGCTACTGGGGAACGCACATGAGGAAGGGCGGGGCCGGGGGTGTGGCACCTCTTGCACTTGCACTGAAGCTTCTGCTTGAATTCGAACAGCATATATCCTCTCAGCTGCTCTTTCAACGGCACTACGAGGATCAGCGCTATTGGGAGAAGGATTTCAGTGAGAGGGGTGACCTTAAGGGTTTTACAGGGCTCCATGGAGCGGCATTGTTTGGCATAGTGGAGATAGTTGCTACGCTATTGGCGAAGAAGGCATGGGATATCAACGCAACCGATACCACAGGTAGAACGGCGCTCGCGTGGGCAGCTGTAGGAGGTCATGAGGATGTTGTAGCGACTATATTACAGCGAAAGGATACCGAGCCTGATACAGCGGACACCGAACATGGCATAACACCGCTCTGGTTGGCTGCGATTTGCGGGCATGAGAGAGTAATAATACTGTTATTGGAGCGAATGGATGTCGATCCCAACATCGCACACACTAAATCTGGGACCACACCACTCTGGGTGGCTGCGGCGAGAGGACATGCGGGAGTTGTAAAACTGCTATTGGAACGAGAGGACATCAATCCCAACGTCGTAGACTCCATATGTGGTCGGACGCTACTTGTGTGTGCTGCGAAGGGCGGACATGAGGGAGTAGTCAAGCTACTATTGGAACTAGAGGACATCAATCCCAACACCGCAGACTCCGAATTTAATCTGACACCACTCTCGTTGGCTGTGGAGGGCGGGCATGCGGGAGTAGTCAAGCTACTATTGGAACGAGAGGACATCAATCCCAACACCGCAGTCACCGAATATAGTTGGACGCCACTTTTGTTGGCTGCGCAGGGCGGGCATGAGGGAGTAGTCAAGCTACTATTGGAACGAGAGGACATCAATCCCAACACCGCAGACTCCATACATGATTGGACGCCACTTTTGTGGGCTGCGAGGAAAGGACATGAGGGAGTAGTCAAGCTACTATTGGAACGAGAGGACATCAATCCCAACACCGCAGTCTCCAAATCTGGTTCGACGCCACTTTTGTTGGCTGCGGAGAAGGGGCATGCGGGAGTAGTCAAGCTACTATTGGAACGAGAGGACATCAATCCCAACACCGCAGACTCCGAATATGATCGGACGCCACTTTTGTGGGCAGTGAAGGGTGGGCATGAGGCAGTAGTCAAGCTGCTATTAAAACGAGACGATGTCAATCCTGACATACCGGACTGCAACGGCTTAACAGCCCTCCAATTAGCTGCGTCCCACGGAAATACAAGAGCTGTGGAGTTACTCTCAGCACCTAAACCCTCCTCCTCCTCCGTCCCAGCAGATATCGATAAAGTCCCTAGGCGTCCTTCACCCAATCCATCTCACTTACTTCAAAGCCTCCCTGAATCTACCCCGCCGGTTTCCGCTCCACTGTCCCAACCCCTTCCCCTGGACACTCGACCCCTCCTCGGAAAAGCGATCGGCTCCCTCATGATTCTTTCCTCTTTAGTTCTTCTCTTCTATTTTCTCGCTTTCGCCAGTCTCTCATTTCCCTCCTTATCAGCCATTTTATCTCTAGCATTTGAGAGATGATTACTGTATTATACATGAAGAGTGACCGTGGGCGGGACTTTCGCAGATCTAAGTCAGATATATAAACGCGAGTTCAGGTATGAGCGGGAATGGAAACTAATGCAAGGAGTCCTGTGTTGGTTTGCGGGCATACTTTATATCATGCTTTCCTCTTTTATTCTTTCTTTGTCGTCAATATTATTCCCTCTTTTCCCCTCTCACTTATAATTACAATATCGTTCTTCTCCTTTCATTATACGGCTCGTCTGTTCTGTATTATAACTTATCGCAATGTGGCATCAGTGGGTCTAATATGTTCCCTATGCACATTCTTTTTTTTTCCACCTTCAAATGAGATGAGAGAGAGATGAAATTGAATCAAAAAATGCCTTTAACTTAATTGAATATCAAAATGAACCTTCTTGCCAGATACCCACCTGGCAGAAGCTAGGTGCTATCGTGCAAACGGCTTCAGACCGGCTCCCAGAGGAGCAAACTTCTTTTTCCAGTTCCATGGAGGTCTCGAGCAGCCTATGCTATATACAGTATACTCCACCGTAAGGTACGTCGAGTTGAATTTTATGCCATGCACTGTCGGTAGCATAAATTTATTGCGACTCGACTTGCGGCAGTTAGTGATTCGGGTTAGGTGGTCTTTTTGATGCACCAAGGGGCAAAAATAACCTAATATTTTTCGTAAGTTCCAATGCCTAAATAATGTGCTTGTGTATTCACACCCTGGTACAGCTTACCCTATGGAATCGCTCAACAAGGTGAGAAACCGAAACCCATTATTCTACGGTATTCTAAATCTAATACAAGCGACATCGAGCTCTATACCGTATTAACTTGAATAAGAGAACGGTGTGCTATGTAGTCAAGAATTCCCTACCTTGGAAAAGGGGCGAAAAACACAGCAAAATAAGAGACGTGAAAAAACAAAAACTGGCAGACCTTACCGGAGGGGGCAACTCCAACGACATAGCACACCGTTCTCTTATTCAAGTTAATACGGTAGTGCTCTCCCAAGTGAGCTTTGCTCGGAAAGGGTCAATGCTAAAAAGGGAAAAAGGGGACGAGGGGAAACAGGCGCAGAAGACCACCACACTCTGGGATGATATTTGTCTTTTTTTTTCTTTTTTCCAAAATATAAGAAGGTAGGTGAAAACCCAAGTGGACAGGAGGCAAGGGAATAAAACACAAGAAAGATAGCGATTAGCACTAAATTAACTCTATAGGCAGGAATTGAGAAACACGGGAGGGGCATCGAGTTTGCTCTTACGAAGCCCATTCTCATCACATATTAGATCGCGAAATAGAAGCCGGAATGTGCCCGTGAAGAAGCATAGAAGGGGAAGGGGGCAAAGGCGTCAAGTAGCGAGAAAAAAACTAACATTGTATAAATACTATGCTGTACTGTACGGTTCTTAGAGAAAATGAGGGTGGACATGATGCGCTAAGATTAGTACATAGAGAGCCTAGACGCGAAAGAGTAATACACACAAGGAAGGCAAAAGGTGATCCAGAAGGGGTGAATCGGGGGCAAGGATTAGTGGTGAGATAATGCAATATCCTAAGCGAGAGATTCCTCGGGCGAAGGGCCATTGTCGTAAATGTCAAGATTTCCAGACCATTTTAGAAGGGCGCTAGATGACTCGGAGGGCCTATAGAGCTATTTCAACCGGTCGGGTGAAGATATCATTACCCCACTTCAAAAGCTCTTTGCGACCCCCTTGTTCTCATGTTAAGTTACCCACGAGAAAGGGGTTCCACCGCCATCACATACGGTATCAGGTCTCTCTCACGGAGAGACATCAAACCTAACTAACAAAATGAACGTGGCCAAACATCTCTTAGCAGGATGGTGGATCGGGCACACAGGTGCGATGAAGCCCGGACATGCCGGAATAAGGGGCCCCGACACCCCTCACGATTGCTGCCGGGAACCACCGGGATGAAGCTCTTGCGGCGCCGGAAAGCCACAGCTGACGGCGCTGCATAATGCCGACGCAGCTTGTCGTCACCTTCCTCACTATTCTGCAAAAACTGAAGTGGGCCGATAGACATGCACAGTACTGTACGCCGATCGCAAAATGTTTCCCCTCGGGAGATTACGCCACTGCTTTTCGGAACTTGCTGTGGCACTTTTCCTTCCTCCTTCTTTTTACCTCCAATAAAATTTAATCTAGGAAGTAGGCTTAGAAGTTATCCGTTGTTCTGTTAATCGATTGAAGCTAATCTCATAGATCGGGAAATGATGCCCGGTTGGGGATCTCTGGGCTTCTGCTTAACTTAACAGTTTTGAGTGGAGACGGGTTGGTGTTGGCATAGTGGGATGTTTTTCTGGATCATAGTTGGATATCGTTTTCTAACAGGTTCCCTCTTCTTTTTTGTACTCGATATATCTCTACACCATAATTTTCACTTGCAGCTTGTTCTGTACTGCTGCAAATATTTTGTTGAGCTTAGCTTAACTGTTTATTAGTGGGTTTCTGCAAAAAAGCCCATTTCAAAGTTACCGAGACAGTTCTCGAAAGTCAATCCAGAGACGAGAGCCACTGCACTGAATGTGCTGAATGAAGGAACCATCGGTTGCTTCCACGCCAAGAACTAACCTTGGCACCGTTACTCGCACCACTGTGATTGTGCGTGGACGTGGCAACCCATCCCTTCCGGGCCCCCATAAAGATCATTACCACTCGACAGGCACCTCATAATACCTCCCCCCCCCTTTTTTTATTAAGGCTGATAGTTGGTACCGGTATACTAAGTGCTGATTACTGCTATGTATTTAAATTATTTTTACTTATTTTTCTTAGTTGGGTTGGGGCGACAACATTAGCACAAGACAAGTATGTACTCGAGTAGGTTTTTTTTTTTTGTTTAAGTCATGTATTCGTTTGTTTAAAGGTACAAAGAACTCGCATGCAGCGGTAAGCTATGGCGTAAACAAAACCTATAATAAAACAACAAACAAAGGAAAATCCTAACCACCCAATTCTCCAAAGCGTAACTAAACCACGACGCAAAAACCAACCAAGGGAAAACATCATAAACTAGTATAGAAATATCCAAAACCACCAGACCCAAAGATCTCCGTTAAAGATAACAAGTAAAGAAACACCTAACCAAGTCAAACATCCTCCACGGAAGAAAACCTGAAGCGGGGCGAAGGGGAGAAGGAAGGGGAGGGAGGAGGGCTATGGGCGATAGTGGAACTAGGGCTCGGGGGGAACATGTCAGGCGGGTAGCCAGTGGCCGTGAGTGCAATAAAGCGGGAGAGAGCGGCGATATCGTTATCAGAAGTCCAGAGGGGTGAAGCAGCATCAAGCGAGGTGAGGGCCGGGAGGAGGCTCTCTTTCAGGCGGCGACGGGCTACGCAGTGAAGGATGGCGTGCTCGAAGGTCTCTGCCGCGACGCGGCACCTGGGGCAAGTGGAGGGAGTGTCCCAATTATACCAGGACGGGTGCGCCGCCAGGTAGCTCTTGCCCGACCTCATCTGGTGAAGGCGGCCGGCAAGGAATTTGGGGAGGCCCATAAAAGGGTGAGGCGTGAGTGAGGGGAGGTATCCGTAGTCTGGAGGGGGATGGGCGAGAGAAGTCCAATGCAGGAGGAGGATTACCCTAGATTCTTTCTTAAGGGCGGTAAACGAGTCTGCGGCGGGGTCTGCTGGGGGAACAGACAAGTTCGGGACCAACTGGGGTTGTGTAGCGGGAAGGAGGGTCTGCCCTTCAGCAACGGAAGGGCTCTGTGGGCGATCTCATCGATTGGGAGGTGCTTTCGAATAGTTGTCCGAGGCGTTTTCAACATGAGGGGGCGGAGGGCTGGGTTCAGTTTGACTAGGAGGGAACGATGACACTGTGGGGAGCGATAGGAGGAACGATTCGGAACCGACTTATGCAGCCGGGCCGACGCCGGATTGATTTCGGGAGGAGAGCAGACCACCCTTAAGGCTGCCATGCGCTGACGATGCTCTATCAGGAGGACCAGTGGGGGGAGGGAGGCTTCAATAGCTAAGATAGGGACTGGTGTGGAGGAGAAGCAGTTAGTGACCCATCTCTGGACGCGATGCCAAAATACATCCAACTTGTCCTGCATCTTCGTAAGGGGTGTGTATAGATCCGCGCCGTACAAGAGGACCGGGGCGAGGAGGGAAGAGGCCAGCCTATGGCAGAGATACGGTGGGAGGCCTTTCCCTGGAGGAGATAATCTTTTGATCGTGTCGAAGGCGCCTTGTGCGAGGGACAGCCTCTTGCTGAACTGGGCACTCGTAGAGATAGGGGGCGTGAACCAATACCCCAGCCACCTCACCGTGTCTTTGGGAGGGAAGTATAGGTCGTCCAATCGGACTCCCGCCTTTGAGGGGGGTGAGCGTTCCTGAGGGGTGCGCCAGTGAATGAGCTCAGTCCTAGGGACAGAGAAGGTAAGGCCCCTGGGCGCCGCTATGCTGCAGAGAGAGCGGTAGTGGCCCTGAAGGAGTTGAACGTTGCGCCTATGAGAGGAGGAAGAGACCGTGACCACGAAGTCGTCCACATAGGAGATCACAATGCCTTTAGGGATCACGGGGTGTAGTGGAGAAACGTACATAACGAAAAGAAGGGGAGAAATGGGGGAGCCCTGGGGGGTACCCACGGCGACCAGTGAGAAAATCCTTGGGGAGCCTTGGAAGAGCAGTCTGCACATGCGGTTGGTAAGGAAACTGCCGACCCATGCTGTGAGGTTTTTGTGGGCCCCTTTGGCCCGAAGTGCTGATGTGAGCTGGCCGGGGTTGACAGTGTCAAAGCCGCCCTTGATGTCCAGGAAAAGAGACGAGACCTTGTGTAACAATCCTACCCTGGTGTGGTTAGTTATGCGACAGGTAACGAATTACTTAAGTATATTTTGTTAGACTATCTTTATAGTCCTTATTAGTTCTAGAATATCGAGAGAGTATTCTTCTTTTCGAGATTAACTTATAATCTCTTCTTCGTTAGTCGACTATCTTATAGTCTTCGTATCTCACACCAATGTCTTATTGGGGAGAGGTGTAGAGGGAACTTCTTCGTATCACACGCCAATATCTTATTGGGGAGAGGTGTAGAGGGAACTTCTTCGTATCTTAATAAAGTCTTGTTTGCTCTAACGCTAAGAGCTCGAGTGCTTGCATACAAGCGAGAGGTAAAGTTATATTGTAAGA
>Ga0307509_10001388_pt1 | contig 41080 bp, 35 predicted proteins | sample 10_EM_MG_FD_202245 | JGI IMG/M metagenome (GOLD analysis project Ga0307509, IMG submission 202245) | Populus trichocarpa ectomycorrhiza microbial communities from riparian zone in the Pacific Northwest, United States - 10_EM | ecosystem: Host-associated > Plants > Roots > Unclassified | place...
GGAGGAGCCTTAGCAGTTTGAAGTTGGGCACCTTTAGGTTACAGTACTAGTTAAAGGTTTCTTCGACCATCTGGCGATCAGACCTCGAAACGCCTTGGCATCCGGATACTTTTGGAATGCGCAAGTATATTCTTGTGATCAGTGTACACCAATATCTGATCATCAACTGACATCAACATATATGCCCATTTCTTAAAGGCTGCCACGATTGCGGCCATCTACTTATCATGGACATCATAATTTATCTCTGCTGGCGAGAACTTTCTACTATGAAAAGCTACAGGATGACATTTCTCATCTTGCCAGAGTTGAGATAATACGGCTCCTAACGCAAAGTCACTAGCATCGGTTTCCAACTTAGTCGGACGAGTGTCATCAAAGTGTCTCTGCATGGGACCTGTGGTAAACATCTCCTTCAATTTGTCAAAAGCATCTTGACATGAAGGATGCCACGTCCATTTGTTACATTTCTTTGTTAAGTCCGTCAATTGTTTGGCTATCTTGCTAAAACTATTTATGAACTGACTATAGAAATTGGCAAAGCCCATAATGCTTTGCACATTGACGACCTTCTCGGGCATTGACCATGCCCAGATCTCTTCAACTTTTGTACTTGTCATAGAGGTTCCTCTATTGGATATTTTATACTCAAGGAATTCTACTTCCCGTTGATGGAAGCTTGACTTCTTAATGCTAACGCAGAGGCGTGCCTTTCTCAGCCTTACCATGACCCGCCTTACCAGGGCGACAGCTTCTTCAACAGACTCCGTATAGATTAATATGTCATCCATATAGGGGATGACTCCGACATCTAACATCTCACGGAATACATCATTGATCATACTCTGGAATGTTGATGGTGCGTTGTATAACCCAAAGGGCATCACGGTGTACTCATAAAGACCATACCTGCTTTTAAAAGCGGTCTTCCATCCTTCACCTTCCGCCATGTGGATAAGGTAATAGCCATTCTTCAGATCCAATTTAGTGAAGAGAGTGGCTTTACCGAGTATGCTCCGAAGCTCCCTCATCAAGGGCAACAGATATTTATTCTTTATAGTAATCGTGTTTAACCCTCGGTAATCAACACATAACCGAAATGTTCCATCAGGCATCGGCACAAATAATATAGGGGCGCCGATTGGCGAGGAAGATCTCCTAATCTTTCCATGGTCTTCCATTTCCCTAATATAATCGCAAAGTGCCTCCAATTCCTTCTTAGACAAGGGATAGATAGGCCCATCTGGTAGTTTGGCCTCAGGAATCAAGTTGATACGATGATCGTATTTACTATGCTCAGGTAAAGCATTGATTTTCTCTTGACTGAATATATCTGCATAGTCTCTATATTCAGGGAGAATCTTAATCTTGATGTCCTCGCCGTCTTCATCAGTGTAAAGGGCCATGCCCATGACAAAGATATTGTCTGGGTCTTCGGCTAAGAGTTCCTCTTCTGTAATGAACTCTAAGCACCTTTCTTTTCTTAGGCAGTGGGCTTTACAATATTCTGATCGCCACTGAAAACTGCCCTTCTCCTAGTTAATGTCTGGGTTGTGGTCCTTTAGCCACGACATTGGCAGGTAACCATTCACTTTGCCTGCCGGCATATCTGCGACTGCAAATCGCATTTTGTTCATATGGTCTCCTATATACATGTCCACCGTAGTGGTATAGTGTTGACCTGAGCCGTGAATGTGATTTCCACTAGCATCTAAAATTGGCGTCGGTTCCTTCCGATGTACACAAGGTACTTGGCCATTCTTAACCCAATCGCTACTTAAGACAGCCCCAGTAGCGCCACTATCTAATAATAAGAGGGCTTCACCACTTAGCCTCTCTTGATTGTGGCTCCATTCCAATCTCACTCTCACGTGAATGGATCTTGTATGTGGCGGTGGGCCTGCAAGCCTCCCCTTATCGGGTCTCTTGTCCCTAAACCTTGCGGTTAGTTAATCTCCAGAAGAATTTGGTATGATTTTACAATAGCTAATCAATGACTCTTGCCTTTCGACACAAGAGCGGCCACAACGGGTCGTGAATAACTTTTATCACTTGATAAACTTTACAGGGTTTCAATAGCTTTGCTGTTTACTATCACGCCAGCATGATTTGGGGTATTCAACCCTCCTCAGGTAAACTTGCAAAATGACTTCAATTGCTAAGTCAAGTCCAGCCTGACGAAATCAACACAAAACCTAACCAAATTCTCTCAAAACTCCAAACACTATGGGATAAGCAAATAACACTTTCGCAAAATCACATAAGAAAACAAAAGCGCAAAACAAAGTACCGCAACCATTCCCAAGATAACAAACGAAACACAACCAATCTCGCTATCCCTATAGCCAGATATTAGTTTCAATATGTTGTACCTCTTGTGGGGAACATTACTGCTTCGTTTCCGTCATCTATCTCGTCAGCCCTTCTAGGGACTAGAGTAGAGTTAGCTTTTGCATTCCTATCACCTCTTGGGATAGATCTCACCAAGCCGTCCATATCGGTATCAATCTCCAAGATATCCAAATCTGGAGGTCGTGATCCGCGGACCTCGGCTACAACTTGCTTGACAGCAGGTTTCGGAGCAGCTTCAATGCGTCGCGATTTGGGACTTGGGTGGCTTTGTATCCAGCTTCACCGGCGCCTCTTTTTCGATTAATTCAAGAGCACGCAACAACTGCAGTAGCCGAAGGACACTTTGCCCAATAGTGACCGCCTTGTCCACATCGAGAGCATTGGTTCAACCGCTTGCGTTTGTCAATCAGAGTCTGAGGAATATCATGATGCATTTTCGTGTGCTCTGTTTCTTGAGGTCGTGAAGACCCAGACGCATGGTGGCGGGGTTTCTGTTGGCGTGGCCCCGAGCTTTTCCTATCCATTCCCAGTCTCTTAGCGGATCATTGCCTATCATCGCCCATTTCCGGTCTGGAATGATGTTTTTCCTTTGTAACTGTACGGTTAAAGGAAGCAACGTCTTCCAACTGATGTCCGGTTTGACGGAGGAGATTGATATATTCGACATATTAGTCGTGAAGCGGAGTTTTTACAGCCCATGCATTGCCAAGATCTGTAGTTATACCTACGCGGGCTTTGTCCTTGACAATAATCCGGCTATATCCCAACTCTAAAGCCAGTCTCATCAGGTCATCACAAAAGTGATTGATCTTACCGGACTTCATAGTCAAATGATTCCACTCCCTAAGAGCGCGTTCCCGATCAGAGTGTCCACCAAAACCTGACACCAGCCATTGCCGAAAACCTTCCCAAGTGCGAAGGACATTTTTCGGATCGAAGGGAATACCTTCTCCACGCGTACCCTCTTCCCTAACGTAAGGGTGTATGCTCTGGTACCATTTTTTGGCAGGACCTTGGAGAAGGGGGATTACCAAACTGACTTTATCCCAGTCCTTGACGAGGGATTCCCTAAAGTAGTCCAGTTTGATTTGGCATTCCTGTCTGAAGTGTTGAGTATCGGTAGAGTCATCTTTGAAGGGATCGACACCTAATTTCTCAGGTTTCTTCGGTCGATGCGCTGACTTCTTACCCTTGCGTTGTTTCCAAAGATACTCAGCAAGCACATGACACGGCCTATCATACTTTTCCTTCCTCGCATCATTCCAGTGTGGCTTGTATCTTCCTAGGAATTTCCGCGGATCGGGAAGGGAGGAGTCAGAATCGCCATCTGACGAGGAGTCGGAATCACCCGGGTCTCTACCGCCTCCCGCGTTCCCACCGCGGGGAGGAAGATTTCCTCCACTGACACCAGCGTTGCCACTGGGGCCTCCCCTAGGGGAATGATACCCACTAAAACCATCTTCTCCCGGCACGTCATCATCCGCTCTCTCAGGTAATGGGTTTGACGGTGGGGGACGACGTTGTTGACCAGCGGCACGAGTGTTAACCGCATAGTCATTTAAAAAATCAGGGCAGTCACTATGCCTAGTGTGCCTCCCGCTCTCACAGTACCCACATCGGTTCTGTTTTGACTTTGGCTGAGGAGCGTCCTTCATAGGTCTCGACCAAATCTTGATCTGCTCATAGTCACTCTTAAGACATGGAAACCTCTGCGCATAACGAATATCGCTTCCTTCAGCCACAACCCTACAGTCAGGGGAACAAACACCCGTAGGCGCTGGCGCCTCTGACCTTGGGCCAAACCGAGAGGTCCAACATTCCCCGAAGGCTTTGCTGGTGCGGGTGGTGCTATTGCCGAAACTCAGGTACCAGGAACCTGTGGAGTCGTGGCTAGAGGGGTTTGTCCTGGTACCGCAAAGGGTCGTTCTGGTTCGATACGAATCGCCGGCGTATTTTGTTCCACGCCCTGAGGGGCAGGTACCGTCGACGATGGTGGTAAATGGGAGGGTGTTGCGGGGATAGCCTCCGGAGGTGGCGGCTGAGGGGAATTCTGTCTCGATGATCTCCCCGACGAAATGGAGCTAGATTTGGTAACCCCGAGAGGACGTGATGAGGGCCGGAGGTTTTTGACCCAAGGAGTTGTTCCCCGTGATCGGACAACCTCACTGAAGGCCACTTCGAGAGAGGTTCGACGTTCATGTTCTTCGGCCACCTGCCTTTGCAATTCTGCGAGCTGCTCTTGCTGTGCGATGAATTGTCTACTCACTTCATTCAACCAAGGTTGATACTTCTCATTAATTGTGCAGGCTGCGACTTCAGCAGCATAATGAGGAGGGGGTTCTATTGGCAAAGGAAGGGCAGGGGCAGCGTTCATAACGACATCATTCTCAGCGTCAATGGAGTACCCCTGGGCAGCAGCCTGCTCCAAGGCTTCTACCCTTTTCCGGAAGATCTGATCGGACATAGCTAGCTTGCGGAAGTTCTTTCGCTGGTATTCCATCCAACGATTAGCGTTTTCCACGATCTCAGTTTCAAATGCATGCTGATGCTCTTCAGCAACATTGAGGAGATGGCTTTGTGCATCTTGCATCTGCCGTGTGATTTCCTCAAGTATGTATGGTTCAACGAGATCTTTTGTGAAATCAGCGAAAGTCATCTTCCGTTGTCTATTCTGGGGTATTCTCTGTCCTACTGACGGGTCATGAGTGAAACTTTGGGGGAAGGAACAAGGTTCTTCAATCTCCATCTCTCTGACCGTGCGAGGTATTTCAATCTCAAAGGTAGCGTCATTGTCAATGTCATATGTCAGGAGCTGCTGGATTGGCCGGCAACCTGATCTCTTCAGGTCTGCTCTGGCAGCGGATCGAACTAGTTCTCGCTCTATACCAGTCATACTCTCCGGACGAGGATGAGAGTGGGACACAGCCATAGTTGAAGTGATTGTTCTTTCCACCTGATCCTTCTTGTACCAGACAAGAGACTCGTAATCAAACAATGTCCAAACGGTAGGCTAAAAACAACAATTCTCAGAAGAGAGTTAAGCGAGTGCGCTTAACTATATACTGTAACGGGGGCACCCTATAGAGAGGTGAACTCTAAGGTTGCGACTGCACCAAACACTCAATGTAGAAGATAAAGATGAGGTAAAATAATTCACAAGAATCAACTGTAAAACTTGATATAGTTAAGCTCCGAGATTCACTCAATTTAGTTCTCTCGAGGAAAAGTTGGTTGTCGAAGTAGAATGCAAAACGCTTAAACTTAAGTAGATATCAGATTTAAGCCTTTGACATTCACCACTACTTTCAACCTTGTGCCAGCACCCTGTCCTGCTCAGGGTTTGTCCGAGGCCTATCCTCCATCAGGATCTATCCTGCAGGAAGTGTCGGACCAACTCGGGTACACTTAACTCCGTCAATAGGATATGAGTTTCTGCAATGCATCTCCAATAGTACCCCAGGTGGAAAAACTCTTCCGATCGAAGTCATACCAGTGGCTAGCTGTTATGACAACAACCGGAGTCAATACCTAGGTAGTGGACTCACTGGCCCAGTGGCAGCTTTGTCTATACAAGCTATGCAGTCTATCATTTAATCTACAGGACTATCCAAGGTGATAAATTGACATGCAAGCTCCCCCAGTGAGATGTAGCCAATGGTTGGCTAAGTGGTCGCTACCCATAGCCATCCTCTCGGGACATACTCTACTGTGATAAGACTCATACCTCTAGAGTCAAATAACAACCCATAGTAATGCTACAAATCAAGGGGAGAAAGTCCGGGCTGGTTACTGAGGTATTTGTCTCGAAAGCACCCTGGCCTTCTGAGACTACCTGAGTGCCACTAGGAAGACTACCCTACAACCCGTAGGCTAGAATAGACTCCTAGATGCCCGAGAGACCATATATGGATGACCGCCATTTTGGCGGGTACCATACTCGCCTTATATATCCTGCGAACGACCTTCTGTCCGACGGACGGCGACGACTTATACAGTGTTACGGCAGCTGCTCCAATGACCTCTTTTAACTAGCAAACGACCAACTACCCCGCCGTCTGCCTATGACGCACCGTCCCAACACTGGGGCCAAGGGGGGTGTTAGCAAAACCTGCCCAAGTTCAATAGTATGTTCGGGCCGCCCTTACACAGGCGTGGGCTTTCCCCGTGCAGATGCGGGTCCGCCCAAGAACCTTTAAGAGCCCATAGAATGTGTGGCATTCAACCCCTCGGTTCTAGGATGACTTTGCCGGTGAAAGTAGGGTAACTTGGACACTTCAGTAGTGTAACTGGGGTCCATGGGCATAATGACCAAAATCCCAAGGTAGGGGAATTTGCCCTCTTAGGCCTTTAACCACTCCGGTAGCCCTCCAGTCGACCACAAAAGTCGGCTTGGAGGTGCGTGTAACATTCCCCTAATTGACTTGATTTTATGTGAATGTTCTCCCCAAAGGTTACCCTGCCTAGTAGAGTACCTCAAGACTACTCAACTATTCCCTAGGCCTTATCCTAGGTTTACCAGCTATGTATATACTAAGTATACGAGACCCTACCACCTCTAGTCACCACTTGGTATACCATTTGGGCTAAGGTGATAGTGATTGTAGCTACCTATCATAGGGTCGTTACATCATGTAACGGGGGAACCCTATAGAGAGGTGAACTCTAAGGTTGCGACTGCACCAAACACTCAAAGCAAAAGATAAAGATGAGGTAAAATAATTCGGAAGAACTAACAGTAAAACTTAATATAGTTAAGCTCGAAGCTTCACTCAATTTAGTTCTCTTGAGGAAAGGTTGGCTGTTTAAGTAGAATGCCAAACACTTAAACTTAAGTAGATATGAGATTTAACCCTTTGACATTCACCACTTCTTCCAACCTTATGCGAGCATCCTGTCCTGCTCAGGGTTTGTCCGATGTCTACCCTCCATCAGGATTGATGCTGCCGGCAGTGTCTGACCAACTCGGATACACTTAACTCTGTCTATAGAATATGAGTTTCTGCAATGTATCTCCAATTCAACCCCAAGTGGAAAAACTCTTCCTATTGAAGTCATACCAGTGGCTAACTGTTATGACAACAACCGGAATCAATACCTAGGTGGTGGACTCACTGGCCCAGTGGTACAGTTCTGTATACAAGCTATGCAGTCCATCATGTAATCTATGCGACTATTGAATGTGATAAATTGACATGTGCGCTCCCCCAGTGAGATGTAGCCGATAGTTGGCCAACCGGGCGCTACCCATAGCCAGCCTCTCCGGACATCCTCTACCCTGATAAGACTCATTCCTCTAGAGTCCAATAACAACCCATAGTAATGCTATAAATCAAGGGGAGAAGGTTCCGGCTGTGAAAGCACCCTGGCCTGCTTGGACTACCTAAGTACCTCTAGGAAGACTATTCTACTACCCCTAGACTTTGATATACTCCTAGGTGCCGGCGAGACCATACATAGGTGACCCACATTTTGGCGGTTACCCAAACACCCCTTATATATCCTGCGAATGACATTCAGTCGGATGGACGCCGACGACTTATACACTGTTACGGCAGCCGCTCCAATGACCACCTTTTTAATAGCAATCGAGCAATTATGCAGCCCTCTGCCTATGACGCGCTGTCCCAACGCTGGGGCCACCGGGGGGTGTTAGCTAAACCCGCCCAAGTTCAATAGTATGTTCGGGCCACCTTTACACACGCCTGGGGCCTCCCCGTGCAGATGTGTATGCGCCCAAGAACATCTAAGAGCCCATAGAATGTGTGGCAATCGACCTCTAAGTTCTAGGATGACTTTGCCGGTGAAGGTACAGCCCCTAGTCAGAAGTGTTCGTGATATGAGACATGTTTAATTGCGATAGCGCCATACTCGGGCTGTGCCGCTGGGGGATGTGGGGTTGCATTATAAACAAATAAGCAATAAAAGAAGTAAACTAACTAATCAAGCAAGGGAATAGGTAAGAGAGTAAGCGAGAGGGAAGAGTATGAGTGAATTGGTAGGGGGAGAGTGAAGCAGTTTGTAGGCAAATGGGAGAATTTTATACCGGGCAAAAGAGCAAATGGGGAAGTGAGAGTAAATGCTAGTCGGTATCTGGATGGAAGGGTGAACGGGTAAGCTGGCTGGCTGGTCAACGTGTACGGAGATGAGTGGGTGGGGGTGCCCCGTGGGGGGGTAGTGGGCAGGTGAATTGGCAGGTAAATAAGGAGGTGAGCCGGCTTGTAGGGGTCTTGGGGGAGGGGGAGGTGGAATAGGGCTCTGATGGGTGGAATAGGGGTCTAACGGGTGACCTAGCAGATGACCGAGTGGGTTTGTGGGCGGGTAACTAGCGAGGAGAATACCGTAAAAACTCAAATCCAAGAGAAAGATACTCGACATTGGAATTTCCGTTCTAAGCTATGCGAGGGGAAACCACCGCACACTTAGCCTCGAGTTGAGACAGAACAAAGGAATATACGAGGCGCCTTACCAGAAGAGGCAACTCCAACGGCCTAGTACATTTCTCATCTATTTGAGTTTTTACTGTATGTCAATGAATAGCAAATACGAGAAGAAGCAAGCTTGTCACCCGGTGAAGGAAACAAGTGAACAGGGTATTGAACTTGCAATAGATTGTATGAGAGAATGACATGATTGATGCACAAGGGAGTTAGTAAATGGGTGAGTGGGGATGTGTGTATTCAACGCAGGTAGCCAATTAAGAGAATTGGCATGAAACTTGGAAACTTTGTGGAATGGATATGAAATGTGACTTTCATCAATAATACTGTGTTGATTTCCCCTCATACCTAACCATAACTAAACTTACTGTAAATACAAGTGTATAAGTAAAACACAGATAGCACATCCAGATCTTTGTAGGAATTACTACACCTATGTATGGATTTCTCCATCTGTTATTCTGCGGTACACTTCCATGAGAATGGGGGGGAAACATATCGGCAGGAATTTTTGGTAGGGTATCTTAGTAAGGTGAGACAGGTTTCACGAACACTTCTGACTAGTGGCTGTAGGGTAACTTGGACTCCTCAGTAGGGTAACTGGGGTCCATGGTCATAATGACCAAATTCCCAAGGTAGGGTAACTTTGCCCTCTTATGCCATTAACCACTCCGGAAGTCCTCCAGTGGACCACAAAAGTCGTCTCGGAGGTCGGTGTAACGTTCCCATAATTCTCTTGGCCTTATGTGAATGTTCTCCCGAAAGGTTACTCTGGCTAATAGAGTACCCAAGGCTACTCAACAATTCCCTAGACTTTGTCCTCTGTTAACCAGCTATTTGTATACAAGACCATACTACCTCTGGTTACCACTTGGTACACCATATGGGCTAAGGTGGTAGTTATTGTAGCTACCTATTGTAGGGTCGTTACACATCTCTTCTCTCCTCTGATTTCTTTCTGATCTTCGCAACCCAACTTCTTGTTGCCCCCTTTCTCATGTTTCGATATTTTTGCCATTCGCTAACGGCTCGCAGAGGACTATTGTGTCCTGAATGCTGGGAGTTGTAATGAGCTCGGGTTGGGCTGGCGGTGGTGTAATCCTCTCTAGTATATTAAAGGTATCGGTTAGGTTTTCGCTAATCTGTCCTGATTCTGTTTTAGGTTCCGGTCCCCTTTCAATTATTGCCTTCCGCACTTCAGCGGGTTGCTCATATGGCGCCACTGATGATTCATCTGTTATTATATCCCTAGATTTAATCATTGTCTTTTTGTTCAGATTGTATAAGCGGTATACTTTCGACCCTGCCTCCTTCTGATTCCCAATGAGCATGCACTTTTCTGCCTTGGCATCTAGTTTGCATCATTTCTCTTCAGCTACCTGGACCCAAGTGGTAGCGCTAAAGACTCGTAGGTGCCCGATACCTGGTTCCTTTCCTGTCCAATCGGCTAATCAGGAAGCGTTTTGGTGACTCTGTGATGGTAAGCCATTGTGGATATGTGCTGCAGTAAGTACTGCGAGTCCCAAGAAACTATTATCAAATTTTGAATCTCGTAGAATGCATGAAGCACCTTCTATAAGTGTCCGGTTCTTTCTTTCTACAATACTGTCCTGGAATGGGCTACATGGTGGGCTAACTTTATGTTGTATTCCAGATTCCTCCAAGTATTTCTGGAAACGCTTGTTGAGATACTCTCCTCCTCTTTCACTTTGGATTCATTTAACCGTTCTTTCGCTAGTCTTTTCTGCCCGAGCTTGGTATATCTGACATGCAGCAAGTGCCCCATTCTTAGAGTGTAAGAGGCAAACACTAACACGACCACTCATCTCCTTAGTCAACGTGATGAAGTATCGTTCACCAGGCAAACTCGCAGTCTGCATTGGTCCACACAAGTCTGTATGTACAACCATTAGGAGTTCGCTTGCCTTCTTCTGTTTGTTGGTTTCTGCTTCCTTGTGCTACCTTCCCATTGCACAAATCCCACATATCTTTGTTGTAGATGTATTCGCTTCACTAATCTCCATACCAGAAACCTTGGACGAGAGATACTGTATTGTTGAAGTATCCAGTGTATGATGGCATAGTCTACAGGGCCAGGTTTCGAGCGATTTACGGGAAGATTGGTTTGTCGCGAGTCCGCGGTTTGCACTATTTGCTGGATTGCATTCGGTGGTTGAAGGGGGAGTATCTCGGATAAGATGATATAGGCTTCTATTTCGTTGTCCCAATTTTGTCTTAACTCTCCCATTATTCACAAAGCAGGTTGTCCTTCCAAACTCTACGGCATACCCTGCATCCACCATCCGTGCGACAGATATCAACCTAGCTGCAATGCTTGGTACATGCCACATATCAGTCAATCGTATTACACCAGCTTCTGTCTTCAGCTCTATATCTCCTATTCCATGAGCATGGATCTTGGTACCATCTGCGATAGTAATTGATTGCAATTGGCTGACGGTCCAATAGGTGGTGAACTGAGTTCGAAAGCAGGAGAGATGTTGACTTGCACCAGAGTCAATTATCCAGTCTCCTCCGGCCAGACAGCTTAGATCGTCGGCCAGAAAGGTAAATTCCTTTGTCCTTGTTCCGCTTCCTGCGGCTTCCTCTGACTTCCGCTTCTAGCAATCTCTTTTCAAGTGCCCACCTTTCCCGCAGTTGTAACAATTCGTTGCGTTTGTCACTTGAATACTAGTCAGTCCAATACCGCTTCTTTCATTTGGAACTCCATTGCTAATAGTTTCACGGAACTTGGGACGAAATGCTCCCCTTCCTCACCCATTAAAGGTCATCCCTCCACCGCCTCCCACTCCTCTGGATCCCATCACTGGTCTCTGGGCTGTGAATGCCGTTTGTGGTGTATTACTTCCCGCTGGTAGATTGTTCGTAGCTTGGCTGATCTGTCTTCTACCAGATTCATGGCAGTAGCCTTCCGGCCATTAGGTCAAAGGTTATTGTATTACTAGATGACTGTAGAGCCATTACCAAGGGCTCATAGGATTCCAGAAGGGTCAGTGGCAGAACTGTCACTAACTCGGTATTGTCCATCCCTTTTCCATCCTCTGAAAGGCTTCGAAGCTGATTGGCTAATTCGCTAAACTGATTTAGATGTTGGGCCATGTCGTCCCCCTCAGACATCCTCAAACCCCAAAGGCATTGCATCAACACCATTCTTCCATTCATTCTGATTCCTTGGTGTACAACCTTGAGTGCGGTCCATGCCTCTTTGGTTGTAGTTGCGTCCTGATTATATGAGATTTGGGAATCCTTAATATTCAAGGTGATGATGGTAAAGGCCTGATCATCTTTGCTGGAGCTGACTCTGTCCGCTGAGTCCTCAATTGCTGACAATAAGTCTTTCGCCTTCAGGATACGGATTATCCTGAACTGCCATGCATTATAGTTACTCTGGCCTGTTGCCATAGCCCCATCTAACTTGTCAATTGATTGCGTGAGTGAGGTCGTACTCACATTGCCATTTCTGCTCCCCGAGCTGCTACTGGTGGTTGTGCCGCCTGCTGTTCCACTGGCAGGAGTTGACATCCTGTAAGTAATCCTCTTCAGGTGTTGGTTTGGTTATAGGTGAGTATCCTTGTGGCTGATAGATAAGGGGGGCTTCACCGGGCTCATAACCTGTGAAAAATCGATAGATGAAACGTGTGCACTGTATGGGTAGAAAGCGTATTGAAGATGGGACAAATATATCAAAGACAGACTTGTTATTTTGTCAGCTACTCTACTGAAGATTGGCGCCGGAGGGGTCTCGTTAAATACATGAATGAATATCATATCTTCCTGGAGTCTCTAAACATAAACACACTATTTCTGTCTTTTCTGATGCCATTGCTTCACCCCTCTTTCACCTCTTTACTTTCCCGCTTTCCTGTACCTCTTACCCCTCACTTTACCCCTCTGTCCCCTCTTGTAGCCACTTTGATCAAACACCTGACTCCGGTGAATCCTCCAACACTCGTCTTGCATATTCCAACAGGTGGCAGTGTGTAACAGGGGCAGCCTATAGAGAGGTGAACTCTAAGGCTGCGACGGCACCAAAGACTCAAAGTAGAAGATAAAGATGAGGTAAAATAATTCAGAAGAATCAACGGTTAAACTTAATATAGTGAAGCGCGAAGCTTCACTCAATTTACTTCTCTCGAGGAAAGGTTGGTTGTCGAAGTAGAATGCCAAATGCTTAAACTTAAGTAGATATCAGATTTAAGTCTTTGACATTCACCACTACTTCCAACCTTGTGCGAGCACCCTGTCCTGCTCAGGGTCTGTCCGTGGTCTACCCTCCATCAGGGTTTATCCTGCAGGAAGTGTCGGACCAACTCGGGTACACTTAACTCCGTCAATAGGATATGAGTTTCTGCAATGCATCGCCAATACAACCCCAGGTGGAAAGACTCTTCCTATCTAAGTCATACCAGTGGCTAGCTGTTATGCCAACAACCGGAGTCAATACGTAGGTGGTGGACTCACTGGCCCAGTGGCAGTTTTGTCTATACAAGCTATGCAGTCTATCATTTAATCTACGCAACTAGCCAAAGTGATAAATTGACATGGAAGCTCCCCCAGTGAGATGTAGCCGATGGTTGGCTAAATGAGCGCTACCCAAAGCCATCCTCTCGGGACATACTCTACCGTGATAGGACTCATACCTCTAGAGTCCAATAACAACCCATAGTAATGCTACAAATCAAGGGGAGAAAGTCCGGGCTGGTTACTGAGGTATTTGTCTCGAAAGCACCCTGGCGTTCAGCGACTACCTGAGTGCCACTAGGAAGACTACCCTACAACCCGTAGGCTAGAATAGACTCCTAGATGCCTGAGGGACCATATATTGAAGACCCCCATTTTGGCGGTTACCCATACTCCCCTTATATATCCTGCGAACGACATTCAGTCGGACGGACGGCGACGACTTATACTGTGTTACGGCAGCTGCTCCAATGACCTCTTTTAACTCGCAAACGAGCAACTACACAGCCCTCTGCCTATGATGCGCCGTCCCGACCCTGGGGCCAGAAGGGGGTGTTAGCAAAACCCGCCCAAGTTCAATAGTATGTTCGGGCCACCCTTACACAGGTATGGGGTCTCTGCGCGCAGTTGCGTATGCGTCCATGAACATCTACGAGCCCATAGACTCTGAGCCAATCGACCTCTAACTTCTAGGATGACTTTGCCGGTGAAGGTAGGGTAACTTGGGTTCCTCAGTAGGGTAACTGGGACCAATGGGCATAATAGCCAAATTCCCAAGGTAGGGTAACTTTGCCCCCTTATGCCTTTAACCACTCAGCAAGTCCTCCAGTCGACGACAGAAGTCGTCTCGGAGATCCGTGTAACATCCCCATCATTCTCTTGATTTTATGCGAATGTTTTCCCGAACGGTTACCCTTCCAAATAGAGTACCTCAATGCTACTCAACTATTTCCTAGGCCTTATCCTAGGTTTACCAGCAATGTACATTCTAAGTATAAGAGACCATACCACCTCTGGTTACCACTTGATATACCATTTGGGCTAAGGTGGTAGAGATTGTAGCTACCTATCGTAGGGTCGTTACATAGTGGAGGTTGCATGTCCGCGGAGCGCCAGTGATTCACAACATAGAGGACATTTACACGTTTTAAGCGAAATCTACTAATAGCGCTGTTGTAACAGGTTTACTCCTGTCTAACAAAAGGTACCATAGCTGGCTAGCAGTTTGAGCTTCCAGTGCTAGGTCTAAGGGAGGCTTCAGAGAACTGACAGGTATAGAGGGTTAACAGTTAAAGGGCCAGTGGAACTCTGAGATAGCCGTTCAACCAAGTATATTCATAAATCAAGAGTCTGCTCAAGTCTGCTGTTCACCTGCTAGCCAGGAGATAAGTTTAAATACAAGAGTTCTCCCAGAGCAATAGTAATCAGATATCCTGCAACCAGGATCATTACAGGGCAGTGCACTTTGCCCTGCATGTCCTGTGATCCCACATGAAACCTAAGACTCATAATACTGCCTCAATGCTATCATCACCTTTCATGTCCGTTCCTTCACTTATGTTCCTAAATAAAACAATAAACATGCAAAACTAAACTTAACACAAGCTACCGGGCCTTAATATAACTCCGTGGCTGTAAAACCATTAAACTAATCAAAGTAAGCAAAGTAATCAAACCCAACATAGGTAATCCTGCACTCCGCTCCTGTATACAGTCACCGGGCCATGTATATATGTTACCGCTGTAAACTTCCTGTTTTATTCTCATATTCTGCGTGATCAGCCATGAGAAGCCCGGGCCTTGCCAGATATCTGCAGGCTGCCTGGACATCTGTGTGCATTGCCTGGGTACCTGCAGCCTTTACATGGGCATCTGGCGGCTTGGCTTGGGTTAACTATCATCTTGACCCAGCGGTTGCCTGGGCACCTGCAGTCTTTGGCGGCAGTTAATAATTTATGCCGGAATGACCCAGGCTTTTCAAAACCACGGCCGCACTGGCCGGACCGCAGACCTATTGTCCAGACTGGCCGCCTGGGAACACTGATTCTAACGGTAATTGATAATAGTATCATACTCTCTCAGCGACACCGAGAAATATAAATATCAGGGCCTGTTTCCCTAGAGACGGCCATCTAAGATCTTGAGACCATGACCTCCATTAAGGTGTGCTTGACAGTGGAGGGGGGTGCAACCAAGTCGATGACCTTGACGTACAGTAAGCAACGTAACCTTTTCACAGTCTAACTACACGAATCTAGGACCGTGGAAAATTAGCCAACCACTTTCTCACCGTTTATCAGAAAACACTCGTGACACCACCAGGGTTCCGCATGGTCAGCGGAGGACTGGACTAGACTTGGTGAGCACAGTCAAAGACAAGTCTAGTCTGAAGGTGGAAATTAGACTGACTGGACAGTGTTGATTGTTGGAACTGACTGGACCGGACCTCGTCAGACTGGGTGGACCGAGTGATAGAATGTGCTCAGCCTTGGGCCAAGATTCCCCATCGTCCGGAGCTGGACTAGTCTGAACTACATGCTCCGGTGATAGTCAAGTCCCGTCAAAGGATAGAAATTTGACCAACCGAGTAGTGAATCGCAAGACAACTGACTAGACTAGACAGGATCAGACTCCGTAAGTTGAGTAATATCCTATGTTGTTCGAAGTTCGGTAAGACGAAAACGACTAAGAACCAATATGGGATCCGTCCAACAGAATTTTATTTTTAGTGGAGGATCAAGTGAGTGTAGGATAATTTTTCTATGGCGAGTTGATGGTTATAAATGCCAGGCAAACTCGAAAGAGTAGGACTATCACATGTAGTAAAACATGTCATAGTAACAGCCGCTTTGATTCAACAGGGATCCCATATTGGACTGGTCCCCGACTGGACTGGACTTGACCTGACCAGATATTTTGGTCAAGTCTAGTCTCCACCTTGATTCTCGACTGACCAGTTTGTCTCCTGTTCAGGACCTGACCGGTCGCACTATTCGGAACCCTGGACACCACCGCCTAGTTTAATCACCTATTATTGTAACAGGTTTACTCCTGTCTAACGAAAAGGTACAATAGAGGGCTAGCGGTTGACCGGCAAGCGCTAGGTCTAAGGGAGGCTTCAGAGAACTCAAAGGTAAAGAGGGTTAATAGTTAAAGAGCCAGTGGAACTCTGAGATTGCCATTCAACCAAGTATATTCATTAAACATGAGTCTGCTGAAGTCTGCTGTTCTCCTGCTAGTCAGGAGATGAGTTTAAATACAAAAGTTCTCCCAGAGCGATAGTAATCAGATATCCTGCAACCACTATCATTACAGGGCAGTGCACCTTGCCCTGCATGTCCTGTGATCCCACATGAAACCTAAGAGTCATAACACTGCCTCAATGCTATCGTCAGCTTAGATGACTGTTCCTTCACTTATGTTCCTAAATACAACATTAAACATGCAAAACTAAACTTAACACAAGCTCCCGGGCCCTAATATAGCTCCGGGGCTGTAAAACAATCAAACTAATCAAAGTAAGCAAAGTAATCAAACTAAACATAGGAAATCCTGCACTCCGCTCCTGTATAGAGTTACTGGAACATGTATACATGTTACATTCCCTTATTCTGAAAAACCATAACCTTCTCTAGTCCTCATAATCAATTTCGTCCATATCTCTGTTCCCTAGGAGCTCGTCATCGCTGTTGGGAAAGTAGTTCTGCTCAGAGCTGCTAGAATCGTATTCTTCGTCATCATAGGGTTCCCAGAAGTCATCTGGAATAGCGCTGGCGGTACAGGGTGTAGAGGAAACGTCCATTGGCTTTGTTCAAGGGGCCAGTGAAATCTATGGCGAGGGATTGGTTGGCTTCGTCAGGTGTAGGGCGAGAGAGGGCTTTGCCTAACGGAAGTGTATTCGGCTCGTTATTGATTTGGCACTTGTCACAAGAGCGATAGTAGAGGACGAAGTCTTGTCGCATTTGGGGATACCAGAAGAAACAACAAGCATAGGAGTAGCATTTGTTAGCTGAGAAATGGCCTAGGCCTTCATGAAGGGAATGGAGCATGGAATCCCGAAGGGATACTCCCTCATCAAGATGTCCCATAGGTATGTAAAGGTTTTGGTAGCCGTTGGTGTTTTGTGCCAGTAGGAGGCCATCGGAGATTGAATAAGGTAATTTGTTGCCTGGTTCCTTCATTTGGGCATAGAGTTGGTCAACCTCTAAGGCCTCCCTGATTCAATCGCGGAAAATGCCATGTAGGCGGGCATTTAGAGTATTGAGAATGAGTTGGGCTTGACTAGATTCAGTCTATTTATCGTCAGGTTCATTGTAGAGAGGCCCGAAGGCCGGTGAGGCCATAGGAGGGCTATCAAGAAGAGAGTCTTCCATTCTAAGAGGTGGGGCTGGTTCAGAGAGGTATGGGAGATTGGGGGGAGAGTAGGAGAGTTCCTTCTGAGGGGCAATAGGTCCTTGGATGGCGGCTCGCTTTCCTTTGGCCTTTTTGCTCAGCTTTCGCTTCCTGGGATCCTTAGCCCAGTAGCTGGCCTCTGCATTTTCTTCGCTGTATAGCTAACAGTCATCATTAGTGCAGCTCCTCCCGCTTATTTCTAAGTGGTCTTTTTCTTGTTCGCTGGGAGAAGGAGATATAACCGAGTCTTCCCCGTAGCTATCCATGCTATCTGTGTGGGAGGTGCTTGGGAAACTTTGAGGTGGGTTCTTGTGTTTATTCGAGGGGCTTTGGGTCGTTTTAGTGCGGGTAACAGCGAAGCTGATTGCTTCATTCATGAGATATTCAGGGCTAGAGGGAAGGATAGAGTTATATGATGTAAGGGTGGGAGAAGGCTTCTCATCGCTAGTGTAATACATGGCGTCTTCTGAATCAGTGGGGTAGTCATGTAAAGAGGCGTAGTGTGTGTCAACAAAGAGTGCTAGGGTATTGGGTAAGGCTTCTGTCTTAGAGCCTTGTAAGGTGGGGGCTCTTTGAATTATATCTATAGAATTTGGTTTTCCTTCATGAATTCTCGATAGGTAATCTGCTAAGAGGTTCTCTGTTCCTGGTTGGTATTCTATTCCAAAATCGAATTGGTTAAGGAATGTTAGCCATCTCTGCTGTCTTCCAGAGAGGCCTTTCTGGGTCATCATTTTGGTAAGGCTTTCATGGTCTGTTACCACTGTAAAGCGTCTGTTTCTCAGTAGGTACTCAAATGATGCTATAGCCTCAACCATTGCGAGGGCTGCCTGATGGTGGGTGGGATTAGCGTTTTGTGATCCTGTGAGTTTCCTGCTGTAGAACGCTGCCGGTCTGGCTGCATCTCTGGTTCGTCCTTGGCCAACCCATGCACCAGTTCCGGTGGGCGATGCATCAGTGAACAACCACACCATATCTGGAATTGTATAGTAGATCGGTCTTAGGACCTGGTGCTTTTCGGCTGCTCACTTTACACCCTCCAAGGCTGCATCATGAAGGTCTGTCCATAGCCATTCAGCATTTCCAGTGAGTTCAGTAACCGGGGCTGTCATAGTTGCAGCATGAGGAAGAAATTGCGATATTTAGTTAACCATTCTGTTGAAGCGCTCCAGTTCTTTCTCGTTCTTTGGTCTTGTCTAGTCTATTATTGAACGAATCTTTTCTGGTGCAGGATGTAGGCCATCCTCATCTATCATATGGCCTAAGATTTCGAGTTTTTGTGCAAAGAACATGGTCTTCTTTGTGTTTTCATAGAATCCAGCTTTTCTTAGCTTGTCGCACACAGCTGTGACATCCTGTCTGTAATCTTTAAAGGTATTGCTGAAGATAAAAATATCGTCAATGTAAACCCAGACATATTCTGCAACTTCTTTGTGGAAGAGATCTTCGATGACTCTGACAAAGCTGGCTGGCGCATTCATGTCCCCTTGCATCATGACTTCGCTAGTGAATAATCCAAATGGGGTCTTTATTGTATTGTATTTGACATCGTCAGGGTGTACTCAGGTGTGAAAATAGGCATCGCTGAGATCTATCTTGCTTCGGAATTTTCCACTTGCTACTGTGCTGAGGATAGTCTGCTGATTGGGGATTTGCCAGTGGGCTGCTTCTGTGTTCTGATTTCTGGATCGAAGATCTACCAGTGGTCTGATCCTACTATCCGGTTTTGCTTGAACGAACATGCTAGAACCTCCTGGTGCTCTTTCACTGTTTAGGATGCCAGTGGCCATCTTCTTGTGGATCCAGTCCTTGAATCTACCTAGTAGGGCGTCGGGGCATTGAAGACAGGTGTCTTAATCAGTTTGGTCGGGTCCTGTAGGACAATTCTGTTTAGTATGAGGCGTAATGGAGATAGTTCTTCAGGTATTTCCTTAATGAAAACTTCCGGGAAGAGGGAAGGGAAGTCGGGTTTTTCTTGGGCTTTTGCCATGGCTAATCTAGCCTGTGTCGACTTTCCATCACAGTATATCCTGACTTTGTAGTCAGGGAAGTAGATAGTGCTTTTTCGGCAGTTTATCTCTGCTCCAAACCTGGCAAGATCGTCCACGCTAATTAGTACATCATAATCCAAGACTGGAGTGACCATCATGTCTACTTTAGGGATCTTCATTCTTCCTATTTGGATTTCGACATTGCAGCCATAGTTGCTAGTGGATCGTGATCCTTTGACTGCCTTTTTGAGGACGACGGGTTTCTTCTTTGCTGTATAAGGGATGTTGTTTGTGGTGACAAATCTGTTGCTAATTAGGGTTCCGCCGATAGTTCCTGTATCTGCTAGGGCTCTGGCGGACTTCCCATTGTTGAGAATAGTAAATTCAAGGGCTTTGAAAGGTTGGGTCTTAAGTGATGTGCCTACAGTGGTCTTGAACGACAGGACTGAGCCATCTTCATTTATTTCTTCAGTACTGACTGATTCTGCTTCAGATTCTTCATCAGCTGTGTCCTTAGAGGCACGAACATTCTTGGTTTTGACATCCTTCTTTGGGCATTCATTTGCGATATATCCGGTTTCGCCACAGTAGAAACAGGCTCCTTCAGCCTTCCTGGGATCCATTTCAGCCTTGCTGGACTTCTTATTCTTAGTATAGGTTTTCTTCTTTGCTGGGGCTTTTCCTTTGTATTCAGATTTGATAGTGGCTGGTTTTCGATAGGTAGAGGTATTCTTTGGTTTGTGTGGCTTGTTACTGGAGCTTGAGCTTCCTCCAGTGCTCTTGTATATTCCGGTGTTATACATGGTATCGTCGAATCGTTCTGCTAGAGGTATGATATTATTCATGGTATCTGTGGGTCTGATCTGTGGTTCAACATTCCGGCGAAGCTTTGTGTCCATGGTATCGAGAAATCGTTGTTGGTAGGTATAATCTGTGATTGCTTCATCAGGTAGGGCTGCCTTGATGTCTTCTAGATCGCCAACAACCTTTGTGATGCGTCCAGGCTTTTCTCCGGAGTTCTGGTGTACTTTCTACCATTTTCGGAACAGGTAATCTGTGTTGGTAGCGGATTCGAAAAGCTGTTTGTATTTGTTGATAAATTCTTCAAGGGTAGGAGGTTGTTCTCTGTCCTTCATGAATGTGAGGAAGGCTCCTTCTGCTCTGCCTTCTCTAAGACCGCCATACCAATCCACTATGTCTAGTGTATTGGCTTCAGTCATACGGTATGTGGATAGGTATTGTTCAACTGATAGCAGTCATCGCTTCAGTTGGTCTGGCTTAAGGTCATCCCCCTCACCAGTAAACTTAGCTGGTGCTAGTATCTTAGACGGCCGTATCCGGGCTGGAGGAGGAGGGTCTGCCATTGTCACTGTTTCGGGTTCTGGAGGTAGTGGAGGTGGCAGTCCTGGCCTTTGAGATGGTTGCCTGCCTCGAGGTCTTTCTGCTCTTTCTGGTGTGTCTGGAAATGCTCCAGGAGTTGTCTGGTCCCTGGAGGCTTGAAATGCAGATGCCAGCGATCCAAACGCTGTTCCTAGGTAGCTTTGACTTCTTGATATCCCAGGGCAAGGTGGGGATTGTTGTATAGGTAGTGTAGTTGCTGCTCTCGTTACAGTTTCTGCTAGTTTCACTGCTTCGAGTTCCTGGCGTTAGGCAGCTCTTTGGATGAGTTGTTGTATGGCTCTTTCTTCTTCTGAGTCTGTATCGAGATCTCCTGGAAGGAGGCCACTCTCTGATAGTGGGCTTTCGTGTTCTGATTGTTCTGGTGGTGGTTGTCATAGGCCTGGCGTACGCTCTTATGTCTGTGGTGTCTGTGTAGAGTGTCAGTAGGTCCTGCCGGATCTTGTGTTACTTCTGCTGATTTCTGCAATTGTGAATGTAGCACCTGAGCCGGGAACTCTGTCCCTGCCACTCCTGCTTCTAGCTAGTTATCATGATATAGGAAGGGTGATCAATCCAACCTGGCGGTCCTCTGGCCTGAAGACCTTTGAATTCACCTGCTGAGGCGAAAGAAATGTAACAGGTTTACTCCTGTCGAACGAAAAGGTACAATAGAGGGCTAGCAGTTGACCGGCAAGCACTAGGTCTAAGGGAGGCTTCAGAGAACTCAAAGGTAAAGAGGGTTAATAGTTAAAGGGCAAGTGGAACTCTGAGATAGCCGTTCAACCAAGTATATTCTTAAAACATGAGTCTGCTGAAGTCTGCTATTCTCCTGCTCGCCAGGAGATGAGTTTAAAACAAGAGTTCTCCCTGAGCGATAGTAATCAGATATCCTGCAACCACGATCATTACAGGGCAGTGCACCTTGCCCTGCATATCCTGTGATCCCACATGAAACCTAAGAGTCATAACACTGCCTCAATCCTATCGTCAGCTTACATGACTGTTCCTTCACTTATATTCCTAAATAATACATTAAACATGCAAAACTAAACTTAACACAAGCTACCCGGCCCTAATATAGCTCTGGGGCTGTAAAATAATCAAACTAAGCAAAGTAAGCAAAGTAATCAAACTAAACATTTGATATCCTGCACTCCGCTCCTGTATACAGTTACCGGAACATGTATACATGTTACAATTATAAACTTAATTTTTAGAAATAGACAATTAGATAAACTGGCTTTAAACTATATACCAGACAGTATAATAGCTAAACATTCAGCTATTCTACTCCCCTCACACACTTTCAACTGGATAACCTTTTGTGACGGTCGGCACTGTCTCTGGTTGCTAGACGGCCGTCTAGCAGGTAAATGGGCCCTAAATTCTCGGAACTTGAAGGGGATATGCGGAGCTGGGGTGGGGACTCCGGGTCTTAGAAGAAAAACCAATGTCTCTAGCCAGTTCTGTATTCAGGGATCATGACAAATTGAGAGTCGATGGGTGGACCCGGGATCATCACCTTTATATCGAACTATTGGGGGATTGATAGCGGTTATATCTTACGATCACTATCCACTTGTGGGCCTAGTATTGGTGACTTGCGTATATTGCGGTGTTGAGCATATCTTCTCACCCCATTTCTCCTCCTAATAGTTCCCCATGGTCAGGTGAATCTGTCTTAGAAGTGGGATGTGACTGATATTATGAGTCACAGTCCGTTATTTATTTTTTTGGATTAGGGGATACCCTATGGCAGATATTCACAAAAAGAACATGCAGGCACTGTGGCCCGGGGGGCCTCGTACATGGGAAACATGGCCAATTATACTCCGCCCTCACGCCCTACCCTTCGCTGTCGTTTATATTATGCGACGAGGACATACCGCTCATGGTGGCACGCCATCTTCCCCATCCATCCCTTGAAAAACCTGTTGAATATGAGCACCCTATATTTACGGTTGTTTCACCATCCACTGGAGTTAGGAATACAAAAAACAGCCCACCAATGCTCACTTGAATTGTGAGAGGCGCCTAAACTGATTATTAATGGAGGTATTATATGAATCCTGAGGATTGATTCTTGGATAGAAAGCATATCCACAAATTAGATCTCGAGATTCCTCCCAAAGTGGTTCGTGGATCAGATTTCGTAGTACAGAGCGAGGCGCTGAATCACTCAATATCACTCGTCTCACCAGAGCTGCGACCCTGGGCCCAGCCAAGGACCAGGACTCCACCCTCCCCCGTGAGAAATATCTCACACTAGCGGTCCTGTCATCCCCCACAGTCCCCTATAAGGCCCTGTAGTCCCCGCTCTTCGATGGTGTTGAAAGTCACTAGGCAACACTCACTTGGCTCCGATAATTTTTACATTCTTTCTTTTTACGCATTAACCTTACTATGTGTATGAGAAGATATCAGGAATCATAGGGATGGATTTCGTGCCCATTGTTACCTCACTGTCTACCATACTTTTTCCATGTAGGGGCAATCATGAGATATTAAGAGGTAGACCATCTAATCAGAGTCCATCTATTCCAATAATTAGACTAGAATAACACGCTTCTTTTATTCTTTTTTTTGCACATGTCTCCACCTCCATTTGACATATATAAATTATCCAATGGCCCAAAAAGCTTTAAGTTGTTGTTATGAGATCGGGATAAGAGGAGAACGGACTGGCTAGATGAAGAAGGACGAAGAAGTCAAAGATGAAATGTGTATATATTGTTCGGAGGTGTGCCTTTCTTACTTGTCCTTTGAATCTACGTCTACTGCTGGACAGAGGGTTTATATAGGGAATAAAGAGACCTTTTCCAGCTTGCGAAGATTCAGGAAACAAACCGGAGATAGTACGAGAACAATGGAGTTCCAGTTCCTCCTCTCATATTTATAATGCGTTACAAAGAAAACTACTAACAAGCAACAGACTAGATAGGTAGGAGACAAGCAAAACGGTTCATCAATATGGAGTGATCACCAGTGAAATTTAACATGAGTTACCCGGCTGTCCCCCGCAGTCCCCGATACCGTAAAGACTAGAATAATTGGACGGTGTGTTATGTTGTTCGACTTTCCTCTCGTGGTATGGTCAAGAAATCTTTGTTTTTTTTCTGTCTCAGAAGGGGGGAAAGGGGCCGTGTTTTTGCTGTGTTTTTTGCCCCCTTTCCAGAGAAGGGAATTCTAGCCTACATATCACACCGTCCAATTATTCAAGTTTTTACGGTAGTCCTCTACGCCAATTTGTCTCACATTTTGGATCCCATAGTCGTTAAGAATAACTGTCGTCTTGATCTTGCCCGAACGGAAACGGGACAGATTGTCATCCCGTCTCGTCCCGTGCTCTTGGTAGTCACCCCGGTGGGCTCTATGGGGCCCCAGGGGCGTTGAGCACACTGGCAAAGTGCAAGGGTAGGAAACAATCACCCCTAAAAAAACGGGAATTATTGGCCTGGTTAACGTGAAATAGCCGTTCAATACCATCTCGCCGGACCCTGTACCAATTTTCCCAGTCCTGAAACCCTATTCATTCACTGGGCCTGGTCGAGGTGTGTGATTCGCTACGCTGGTCGGTGTAATACCGGTACCCTGTCGAGGGTTGGCGAGGCTTATATCCAAGTTGTACCCACTAGTGAGGATAATTGTAGCGAATAACAACTTCTACCCCAAAGAGAAAAGTGCAGAGGGGAAGAGAAAAGAAGGGAGGTTAAGGGAAAGGAAATGAAATGAAGGACTCCAGATAGTTGCTTCAATTTTGTGGATTATGATTTGGATCTTCCTCGCCAATTCTTCCTATGTGAGGTGGAACAAACCCTTTATATAGGAAACAGGGTTCCGAATGGTCTGAGCAAGACTAGACGGGACTAGCTATTCTGGTCCAGAGTCGAGTCTAGTCTAATGGTGGAAATTAGACTGACGGAATGGTCAGAATTAGCAGACCAGACTTATCCAGGATTGGTCTGACCAGGTCTGTCAAGTAATCGGATATGGATGGCCCTTTGACAGAATTAGCATCCTGTTTTGCATTTTGCTTCTTTTATCACAATACATTATGTTCAAATAAAATGTTTCTTAAATAAACTCATTATTTCCATCGATTATATAGTGGAATCTCAGGAGGGTTGGAGTGATGATAGTGCTTCCCTTAGATTCGAGGCAACAAAAATAGATTCACAAGTATAAATTTTTTTTTCAGACTGCCAAGTGAGTGACATTACATGACTAAGCAATCCTTTATGAAGACTGGTCTGGGACCAGTCATTGACATCAACTTGGACTGAGAAGTTTGGTCTTGCCTTCAAGACTTGACCAGTCGAACTATTCGGAACCCTGATAGAAAATACAAAGATCCTCTATGGACCTTAGTACTTGCCGAAATCCTTCTAGAGATACCCATAGAATAATGTAGCCCAGGTCCTCATTAAGCCCTACATTCCGATCCATACTCCTCAGTGCTCTCCGATCATTCTCGGTCATGTTTGCGGAAGCCTCTAGATAGTATACTAACCGGATATCCCCGTCTATCAACATCTCTTCCTAATGAGTGACGAAGGAAACATCTAACTAAAGAACGACGAGATCTCAAAGGTACAAAGAAAACTTTATTCAGTGAAGAGTAATTGCCTGTGATTTCCGGCGGCTTAGATAGATTGAGGCAGGCCTCAAAGTTCTTAATGGTATGACGCATTGTAAAGCTCTTATACGCTAGGCTAATAAATTAGGCTGATATGATTGGCTGCGAGGGTAACCATATAAGATAAACTGTCTCCGGCGTATAAAAAAGTACAGCTCCTGCTTCCGGGAATGCTGCCGTACGTCCCTGCACAAGCGCTTTCTCGATCGAGCCGTTGGGGTCGGTAGCGAAGTTCTGATGAAATTAAGGGTGGGTGTTATGTTTGGGGGGGTGGGCCACGTGCCCCGTTTTGCTACACCACAGGAAGTTGAGTAGTGAGTTGGTTGCGGATGAGGGCGGGATTAATTTAGTCATGGGGGAGTTCTTGATTGGGCGCCCGGATAAGTCTACACCAACGGAGCATTTGGCGTATAGGTTGATGCTCAAGATGAAGGATATGATGGAAGATCCCTGGTTGAAGGAGTTTGTGACCGATCCGCAGGTCAATTACCAGATGGGGCTGGACTCGCATGTTGGTATTTGCCCTTCCATTCTGATTTGAGAGGTGGTAATGAGATGATAATGAATTACGTCCTAAAGGCTGGTGAACGGTTCGGCGTGGTCCTTCTGGTGCAGGACTACATCCCGGATGGTGATATAACAACGGTTAAAAGGAAACGTAGAAGAGATGCGAGATATCTACACACTGGAAAACGGTGCTATTCCTACCTATTCATTTCCTCCCTTATCATGCTAACCCCCACAGGGGAATAGGAAAGCTCCTTTCTCTCTATAAGTCAATCTACAAATAGAAATTCTGCATCCGCCAAGCACTCCCCAACTGATCCCACCCCTCCAGCCTTCTCGGCGACGCTACTCATTCCACGCTTCCTTACCAAATTTTGGCGCAGGCATATTACTCAGAGATGTCGTAGTGGTAGGTGAGTGTCTTTCCCGCTTATCCTCGAAATCCGACATCTTGTTAGCACTGTCTGTATACGAAACATGCAGGAAGAGCAGGACCATGAAGGTAGCTCAGAGGGGCAATTCCCCACGGCTCGTATTTCAATCACAATAGCCGGAGTGGCAGGAGAGAGACACGGAGGTCAGGATGGTGCCCACTCGCACAAAGGAATGCACCGCATAGAAAGATTCCGAATTTGAGCCCTGCTTGCTGGAGTATCAGGCTTGGGGGGATGTAGAGGCTTATTGGCGAAATGAGATAAAGAAGGGAGGGTGGGAGTAAGGAGGGGAAATAACTGGAAACTCGGTGCGAATTTGTGGACGGCGGAGGGTCTACGGATTCCTGATGCTTTGTTCGCTTTTTTCTCGTTCCAGTCACCTCTAACCTGGCCTTATTTCTCTTTTTTTTTATATACTGTGTTTTGCGTTCTTGTCCACGATGATTGTAATGGTGCACTGCTGGTAAATCAAGATTACTCAATTAGGTTGCCATGTCAAGAGCAACCCCCCGCACCAATATTCTTTTACACTCACGATCCTAGAGATCTGCAGGTTCGCGCAATGAGTTGTCCTGGGGCATCCCCGGTCTGCCCTAAACAGAAAACTATCATACCAACCCTTCCAAACAGCCCTGGATTGCCTTTGCCTCAAGAGATCCTCCGAGGATATTCTAGCAGGTCCCCGGCTCTCGCGACGGTGATGCGATATTATACACAGCGAAAGAGATAGGCATTTTCTAACTGGGGGGGAATTCCCTAAACCAATTCGTTTATTATATGCACCTTGCCTCCCTGCCGCCATCCAAGGGGGGTGTGTGGTGTTTCCAATGGTCATATATCACCCGCACAAAACATAGACAATCCCTGACACCCGGGAGATAGGGCGAATGCGAAAATGTGATAATGTGCGTTATATTTTATTTTGGTTTTTGGGTTAGTGGGGTGTGCTTGTGAGGCTTTGGATAGGCGGAGGATTTAAAAGCGACTTGACAAAGGTCTTGCTGCAGGCTTACTCAGCAACTGTTAAGCGAGAATAGTACGCCACCGCCACCGCCACCGCTCCCCCACTCATATGATCCAGAATATGATACTATACTAAACATATTTTTATTCCTTTGCTATCATACTATCATACTAAATAATGTTTCCTGTTTAATTCTTCACTTTTTTCCCACTATTCGAAATACCATTATCTGCCCCTTACTAAATGCTCGTTGGATGCACACACCGTCTCATTCCACAATCACCAAGACTTATATCCAGTGACTGGACATAGGAATGCAGGGGCGGTGTACACTTCTAGCCGAGGGGGGGAAATATGTTGGAAGTCGTGAGAAGCTGCTCGGCATGCTCAATTTATTTGATTATTGCCCCAGTTTCCAGGGATGGGCTGAGGCTTTGGGAAATGGTCTGAGGCCTCGGGAATGCGCTTAGGTTTTGGATCGATGCATCGGCCGGAAGGGAAGCAGAGGAACTAGAGAGTAACGTGAAAGTGTCGGATACCCGTAGGCTATGAACAATGGTAATCATTGTCCTTTGTTAGTGCGGGAGTACGCAAAAGAGAACGGGGGGCATATGGCGAAGAGAATGGATGTGTGGTGGCGATCTATAGAGGAATAAGAGGACCACTTCCTTGCGGTTTATACAGTATACTTCCGCCTTTACAGCTAGTAAGAATGTGAGCAATAGGTTAAAAAGAGCACGAGCAAACTTTCCCAATTCACCACCCCCCAAGTCGTGCGCGACGGTCGCATCTCTGTGGTGTGAACTCTTCGCGTTTAGCTCGATTGTGGTAGTTCTCGATCAGGTAGTTCGCTTAAAAGAACTGACGCTGGAGGGTCTCAGAAGGATGCGACGGGCGCAGAGGTTGGTTTTAGGCTTCTAGAATTTCTAGGGGTACGATGGCTACTGGAGAGTGAGCGGCGTCGGTTGTGAAGGCCCCCAAACTCCTTGCAGTGGGACGAAGTATCGCTGTTGTTGCGGTGATGTTATTAACCTCGGAAGGGTCCCGGACGGGTTCAGGATGGAAATTTGTAATCAAAGCGGATTGGCCAAAATCTCAACCGGAACCTCTAACAGGCAACAACGCGGGCACGAAGACTCGTGCATGAATTTGAACACTTTCTATCACACTCCGGCACGAAATAAGTTATGATGCTCCACCCGGTCGGGTTTGCCTACACGTGCTCACCACCAACAATTCCCAAACTAGCACAGAACCTCATCCTAGTCTACAGTTAAAATTATGCGAAGAGCGATGCAAGGGATTGCAAGGAAACAAAAGAAGAAGCGAGAATTAGGCAACCAGAGTGGGGGATCGGGAAGCCACGCGATATTGTGAATTGTTTCTTGGGTCGGGAGAATGTAATGTTTGTCGGGAGTGTGAGTTGCGAGCACGGACCGGGCTAGTGTTCAATATTTTAATTGGCATTGCAATTCATTTTCCGGCCAACCCCTCCAAAGCCCTTTTTTGAACCTTCAAGCCTTCTTGACTCATTGTCCTTGCCATTGGTTCTTCGGCTACGGTAAATGAGCTCCAAGGCATTTTGAACTCGTCTAAATTCTATCCAAGCTTTGAGGAGCTCAGTCGCACCCGTAGTTGGGATGCCGGTATTGTTATCTCTGTTGTTGCCTGGACTGTAAACAATTCCTCTTGAGCTTTGCATTGTGGCACCCCTAGCGCCAGAACATTCGCCCACTGCCTGTGCCGATATTCGTTCTCTACAAGACCTCTGTCGCGAAAGTTTCGCGCCCGAGAAAAAATTGTCTGGTTCCTTACTAATCTGCGACCTGCGCATCACGAGGGTTCCTATAAAAAAAGGATTCATGGCTTTGGTTTCCCAACCAATATTTGTCGAGGTTCTTGGAGCTAGCTCGCTCGCTTAAGTAGAAACAGCAGCATGCTAGAGATGTTTGGATAATAATCCATGACTTCGGAGATAGATACTGAAAAGAACCTTGAACGGGACCATCGGTAGGTTATCGGTTTCCGACATTTGGGCGACTTTGGAATGTTTTTGAAAATAAAAAAGAGGGCAGGAGCAGGTAGGGTTAGAAATGAGGCTAAATAAGATGTGAATCCTCTCAGAGCTTGGGGGGATCGGTGGCTGGGCATTTGTGTAACAATTTTCCCGTCCATTGATTGGAAACAGAGTTGTCAGCTGTGGCTGGCGCAAGGTTTTATCTACCCCGCTTTCACAAAGTTCAAGTAATTGCGTCCGACAAACTCGAAGTTAATCAAGACCTTCTCAAATTTCACAGCAGCGAAAATCGAAAAAAATGTCACAGTCATTCAGGAAAAACGATAACTCCCCCCAAAATGCCTATAACTCTTTCAACACAAACTCTTTCAACACTACCGTTAGCTACACCACCGCCGATGATAAATCAGAAATACTGGCATGGCTATCTCCATTAGAGCCACGAGTGCGGCACCGAGACATTGCAGCCAGGCGGGTCGACAGTATAGGAGCATGGCTGCTGGACACTGAAGAATTTAAACGCTGGTACTCAAATTAATTGGGCTATGATCAGTCGAGAGTACCTTAGGATTCTTATTCGTTCTGCTCCGCCAGCGGTGCCCTATATATACAGAAATCCTAACTACAGAAGAAAGCCATTCCCCATCTTCGACAAAGTCTTTTTCTTTCTTTTCCCTCGTCCTCCATTTCCTTCCACACCACACCCAAACTTCTTCCAAACCTTTCGTCCCTTAATTCCTTCCTTCTGTCTCGTCTACTTACAAAATGTTCCTAGTGTCTTCCTTCCTGATACCTTCGTTTGTCTCACTAACAACTTAGTATGACACTCGCCGGTTCCACCTCTTAGTGTACCTTTGTCCCTCTAACTCCTTGTAGTGCCACTCCGAAACCCTTGGAAACATCTCCGCTGCAGCTAACCTCTAGTACAAACCACCATCGCTTCAACTAACATCTTCCGCAACACTTTCCCAAACATAACTTCCTTAAGTCAAACATCCATTGTCGTAATAAGTGATCCGTAGTTGGGGTCGTGGTAAGGGTATGGGAGAGGGAACCTTCGCGAATATTCTAACAGGTACAAGGGTAGCAGAGAGGATGGATCTTCTTGCGAGACTCTATTTTGTGATGGAAATCCAGGAGTGGGAAAGAGCTATATCACGTAGGAGAAAATGTATCATTGCGAAATCAAGGAATAAGATAGCTAATAGGTTGCGATGACAGTTCACTAGTTATAGACAAGCTGTGCGACGAGGCCGTTGAGGGAGACCCCACAGTTGTGTGTTTTTACTTCGACTTTGCTGCTCGGAATCAACAATCACCGATAAATATGCTTGGCTCCCTGGTGAGACAGGTTGTTAGCGGACGAGAGCAAATTCCGGAAGCGATAGCTCGAGATTTTCGAAAGGAGAAAATGTCGATTGGAGGCAGAGGATTGCAAGTTTCGGCAATTTTGAAGATGTTGCAGGAAATCACAGCCACGAGGCGACTGTTTATATTTGTTGATGCGCTTGACGAATGTGTGCCGGAGAATCGGATTGTGGTTCTTGAATCATTAGGCCAGATTCTACAAGGGTGTCCGAGTACTAGGATATTTATGACCGGAAGACCACATGTGCGGAGTGAGGTTGAGAGGGAGTTAGGCCGAGCGGCAACATTTGTATTTATACGTGCTACGGAAGATGGTGTGCATAGATTTCTACGCGAGAAACTCAGGAAGGACAAGATCCCGAATATGATGAGCAGCACATTAGAGGAGGATATCATGAAGAGCATTCCCGCAATAAGTTCCGAAACGTATGTAGAACGAGTTCAAGGGTAAAGCTGGCACAAATCCAGGGCTGACATATTTGGACCTAGATTCCTGCTGGCCGCTCTCCACATCGAGGCGATCCTGCGGGGTACTACCGTTGCTCGGCGGAGAAAAACACTCAAGGCAATAAAGGATGGGGCAGGGTTAGGGGATGTATACAGTGCCACGCTGGAGCGGATAATGGCTCAGGACCGGGAAAAGGCGACACTTGCGATCGCCACTCTTGCATGGGTCTGTCATTCAGAACGGCCATTGCAAGTAGATGAGCTGTGCCATGCCCTGGCAGTTGAGATAGGAGAAACAGATTTTGATCCAGAAAATATTCCTTCGATAAGGACGTTGCTGGACTACTGCCAAGGCCTGATCACAGTCGATATGGAGGCTTCGACAGTACGGTTAATCCACTATACTGTCCAACAGTATCTTTGTAGTCATCAGGGTCTCTTCACTAAACCCCACTCGATACTTGCAGAAACCTGCTTAACATACCTGAATTCTCAACAAGTCAAGAGCATCACGCCCCATTCGTCACAATCCCTTCAAAGTATGCCATTCCTCAAATACTGTGCGAGGTATTGGGGAACACATGCGAAGAAGGATCTCTCAGACAATGCGAAGACCTTTGCTCTGGATCTCTGGAACAAGTACGAAGACCACATATCCGCTGTATCGCTTCTGGAGCAGGTATCATACAGCGGATATATTAGGGCCAACTCTGCTTCTTCGCTCTTCTCTGCTCTGCACTGCGCATCTTTCTTCGGGGTTGTTGATCTTGTGACGATATTGATAAATCGAGGAGACTACCACGTCAACCAACAGGATTGTACGGGTAGTACACCACTTGGATGGGCGGCAAGAAATGGCCATGGAGGGGTAGTCAAATTGTTGCTGGGACTGGAAAATGTCGACCCCAATCGCGCGGATAAGTCTAATCGAACACCACTGCGATGGAGTGCTGTTGGGGGACACGAAAGAGTGGTTAGGTTATTGCTGGGGCGGGATGATGTGGATCCCAATCGGCTAGATATGAATGGCCGAACACCACTCGTATGTGCTGCTGTTGATGGACACGAAGGAGTGGTCAAGTTATTGTTGGAGCGGGGAAATGTCGACCCCAATCAGCCAGATAAGGATGGTAATGAGCCACTTGGGTGCGCTGCCATCTTTGGACACGAGGGGGTGGTCAAGATACTGCTTGAACGGCGAGATATCGACCCCAATCGCCCCAATAATAATGGCCAAACACCACTCGTATGTGCTGCTGTTGAGGGACACGAAGGAGTGGTCAAGCTATTGCTGGAGCGAGAAAATGTCGACCCCAATCGGCCAGATAAGTATGGTTATGGACCACTTGGGTGGGCTGCTTTCTTTGGACACGAAGGAGTGGTCAAGTTATTGCTGGGGCGGGAAAATATCGACCCCAATGGGCCAGATAAGGATGGTAATGAGCCACTTGGGTGCGCTGCTATCTTTGGACACGAGGGAGTGGTGAGGGTACTGCTTGGAAGGCATGATATCGACCCCAATCGGCCTAATAATAATGATCGAACACCACTTGTATGTGCTGCTCTCAAGGGACACGAAGGAGTAGTCAAGTTATTGCTGGAGCGGGAAAATGTCGACCCCAATCGGCCAGATCTGGATGGTTATGGACCACTTGGGTGCGCTGCTTTCTTTGGACACGAGGGAGTGGTGAAGGTACTGCTTGAGAGGCACGATATCGACCCCAATCGGCCTAATAAGAATGGTCAAACACCACTTGTATGTGCTTCTGTTGAGGGACACGAAGGAGTAGTCAAGTTATTGCTGGAGTGGGAAAATATCGACCCCAATCGGCAAGATAAGGATGGTTATGGACCACTTGGGTCCGCTGCTCTCAAGGGACACGAAGGAGTAGTCAAGCTATTGCTGGAGCGGGAAAGTGTCGACCCCAATCGGCCAGAGAAGGATGGTTATGGACCACTTGGGTGCGCTGCTTTCTTTGGACACGAGGGAGTGGTGAAGGTACTGCTTGAGAGGAAATATATCGACCCCAATCTCCCTAATAACAATGATCGAACACCACTCGCATGTGCTGCTCTCAAGGGACACGAAGGAGTAGTCAAGCTATTGCTGGAGCGGGAAAGTGTCGACCCCAATCGGCCAGATAAGGATGGTTATGGACCACTTGGGTGCGCTGCTTTCTTTGGACACGAGGGAGTGGTGAAGGTACTGCTTGAGAGGCAAGATATCGACCCCAATCGGCCTAATAATAATGATCGAACACCACTCGCATGTGCTGCTCTCAAGGGACACGAAGGGGTAGTCAAGTTATTGCTGGAGCGGGGAAATGTCGACCCCAATCGGCCAGATAAGGATGGTGATGGACCACTTGGGTGTGCTGCTATCTTTGGACACGAAGGAGTGGTGAAAATACTGCTGGAACTGCAAGATATCGACCCCAATCGCCCTAATAAGAATGGTCAAACACCACTCAGATGTGCTACGCTTAATGGACATGCCGGAGTAGTCAAATTACTTCAGGAACGGGGAGATATCGACCCCAATCGTCCTGACAAATGCAATACCGCACCGTTCACTGATGCCCCTAACGAGGGGCCCCGAATCGCTCAGCCACTGCAATCCCCAATTCTTGCTAAAACCTCTGATGCCCGCGTTAGAAGACAAGGGAGGTGGCATGTGTGGAAGAGTCGCATGTTTTCCCTTAAGAAAAAGCAGAGCTAATTCATAAATCAACACCAGTTTGAAATACGCTCAGTTATATACGATAGGATTGGTAGTATTTTCGGTGGCTTCAGCTTTAACGACTACAATTATATAGAATAAGCCAAAATAAAGGACTTTTGGTCGATGGCCGAACGTGTAGGGAATGTCCGTCACCTCATTTCTGTCTGAATAAACCTGTTTTCTGTCTTCAACTCACAACTCATTTCAATTCCGCGCCCGGGTATGCCTCCAAACACACAGTGCTAAGGGAGATTTGACTCATGGAACATACCCGACGAATTATTTAGACCAAAAAAAAGCCTCCACATCACCTAAAGGAATGTGACGCGTATGTAGGGATGGGGTGAGGAGGCAACATATGAGACAGAGGTCTTCAGCTAGAGACAATATGTCCAATCGTGCTTACGTTATTCCTGGTTGAGAGATATATTGTGAAGTTGGGGGGTTGGATTGCAACAGTTGGCTAATGGGGTGTACGGAAGGAGATTCCTTATGGGTTTCTGGCGCACGGCAAGGGAGCCCCATCTGGCCTAGTCTGTCTTGATGGCTCTGTTATTTAGATTCAAACACTAATTAATAATATCATTACGCCCTCCTTGTGAACCTACGTGATCCGAAGCTCGGGAATGAAGCTAGGAGCTCAACGGAGAATGTGGGGAGCTAGAACGAAGACTTCGGGTTTTGGGAGAAAAACTAAAATCTGTAGATGTTCTATAAGAAGCAATGAGGGCAATTAGGAATGGATGGGTGTGCTGGGATGGGAACCTTTATTTTAAATCTTTACATTGGACTGTTGAAATATTCATAGAAAGTAATACCTCAAGACTACTACACACTTGGGCGTCTAGTATTAGTGACTTGCGTATATTGTGTTGTTGAACATATCTTCTGATCACATTTCTACTCCTTCCGGTGTTCCTTCAGGTCTGGTCCGCACGTCTTGGAAGTGGGATGTGACGGACTATTGGTCGGGGTCCCTCGTTTTTCCGGGTCGGCAGATGCTCTACGCCCAATAGCCAGAGATACGGATATTCTGTGGGCCCGGGCGTCCCGTGTATGGGAAACCCCGCCAATTCCCCTCACCCTCTTACCCCCCCCTTCCTTTATATTATGCGACGAAAATATAGTTACTGCTTATCGCGGCAGGCCACTACAGTTATTAATTGCTCACAAATCCGTTGGGTATAAGCACCCCATACAAGTGGGAGCTCCACCGCCCTATTGTCAGAAATAGACCGCCCGGTAAAAAAACCTTATCTTGTGGAGTGAGCCTCTATTGATTAATAGAGGTAGCATAGGAAAGAAAAAAACCAGAAAATTCTCGAGTGGAAAGCATATCCACAAACTAGACCCAAGATTCCTCACAAGGCCGTTCGTAGACCAGGTTTTAGAGTACAAGGGGCTAAAGGCGAAATCACCAAATATCACTCATCCTATAGCAAAAGCCACCCTCAGCCCTGCCAAGGCTCTTCCCCCCCCCGAGGGTGGGCCTCTAATCTCGAGAGAAAATTTCCTGAGAGGGCCAGTGCTTGCTGTGCATGGCACACTCTTTGCCATTCGGATCTGTTGGCCCTCATTGCCTAGGTTTTCGCTTATTCTCAACCTGCAAAACTAATTTTATCCCCGGCTGATGCAGATTTCCACCGATAATCTACCGGTGGATCCAATGATACCAGCTTTCATAGTATCATATATACCAGAACTCCCTACTTCGCACCCTATGTTACCATCACTGTAGAAGGGTTGGGGACTATTAACCCTAACAGACTGGTATATTTTTAGCCGGTTAAGCTGGAATAACTGTTCTATAACATCTTGCCGGACCCTGTACCAATCCCCCCACTCCCGAAACCCTATGCATTTCCTGGGCCTAGCTGAAGTACAGGGTTTTATACAGCTGCCTGTGGAATACCGGCGCTCTAGAGCAGGGCAGAGCAGGGTTCCGAATGGTCCGAGCAAGACCAGACTAGACCAGTGTTCCCAACCGTCCAGTCCGTCCGTCTTCGGGTGAGAACGGGACGGACTACGGCTCATAGTCCGTCATTTTGGGGGTGCTAGGACGGACTACGCCCGGGAAGGTGAGGACCGGACGGACTATAGGGGACTATAGTCCTGCTTGGACCACCTGTACTAGCCAAGTTGAGATGATGCACCTCCAAACGGATTTATTTCACTTCATGAGACATCACTCGTGTCGTCCCCGGCAGTCCCCCGCCGTCCCACACCATTCCCGGCAGTCTTCGACACTCCCCGGCCGTCCTCGGCTATGCCCCACCGTCCACCCCCTGCCCTGAACTAACATGTCTCACCCTGTAGGGCCCGCCGTCCTACGCAAAGATGGTTAGGATTAGCAGACCAGACTTAGCCAGGATTGGTCGGATCAGGCCCAGCAAGCAATAAGATATGCATGGCTCTCTCACAAGAAGTAACATCCTGTTTTGCATTTTGCTACTTTTATGACAATATTTTATGTTCAAATAAAAGGTTTCTTAAATCAACTCATTGTTTCCGTCGGTTATACGGTGGAATCTCAGGAGGGTCGGAGATGATAGTGCTTCGCTTAGATTTGGGGCAGCCAAAATAGATTCACGAGTATCAAATTTTTTTCAGACCGCAAAGTGAGTGATATTACGTGACTATGCAATCTTTTGTGAAGACTGGTCTGAGACAGGGCCGGGCCGGGCCACCCGGGTTGGTCGGGTCCGGTCATTGACATCAATCTGGACTCCGAAGTCTGGTCCTGCCTCGAAGACTTGACCAGTCGGACTATTCAGAACCTTGGGGCAGAGACATACATCCATGGTCTACTGACCGGCGTAGGTAGCCGTAACGAATAACTATTTCTAGCCTAAGAGGAGAGGAGGGGGGGGGAAGGGAGGTGAAAAGGAAAGAAAATAAGGGAAGGCCTTCGGATAACCATCTCAACTTTGTGGATTAGAATTCATGATGGTGAAAGCTTATATCCAACTTGATGTATTATACCAACTCCACTTGTTTCCATTTATTGCTAGTCAATATTTAGGAAGGGGCGCTTGCTAATGGGCGGGTGGATTTCAGGCGATAATTGCCGCAGAGCATCTAGGAGGGCTGAAAGTGGCGATACCAACACCACTCGCGAGACATAGAGTAACGGTTCTGGAAACTACTTCTGGGATCTGAGGAGTGACCTTTTTCCAGTTTCCTCTGGGCCCTCTGTTGTTCGACGGCTACTGAAATTGGATAGATCGGGGGAGGCACCGATATCCTCCCTAACGCCCCAGAGATATTAAGGGCTGGGGTATACGTGAAACCCTTGTCCTATATGCCACACTGCGAAAGCAGGTAAACATGATCGACGAAACGGAACAATATAAGACATATGAACTTTGCCGAGCACGCGAAGAAGTACGGCTCCGCCCTCTAGGAATTCAACTACGCGTCCCTGCACGAGCAGTTATTTGGCCGAGCCGGAGAGCTCGTTACCAAGGCCATGCCGAAATCAGGTGGGTGACGACGAGTTTGGGGTGGTGGGTGGCATGTCTCCGGTCTTGCTGCACTATGGGAGGAGGATGAGTGCTAATTTGGTTGCGGGTGCTGGTGAAACTAATTCGGCTACGAGGGAGTGCTTGGTTGGGGATCCGGATAAGCTTACGCCAGCAGGGGATTTTGCCAATGGTTGTTGCTCAAGGCCAGTAGATTGCTATGCAAAGAACACCTCTCAAACACACTCACGATCCTAGAGATCTACGGGTTCACACCCTAAGTTGTCCTATATAGGAACACTGGTCACCGCGAAACAAAAACCTATCATTCCAGCTTTTCCAAACAGACTTGGAACTCCTTCACCAAAGCGGCGCCTAAGGTATACTCTAGCGCGGTCCTAGCTCTCGCGACGTGAGCACGGCATTATACATACATAGCCAAACGGATAAACTCTCTCTAACCAGAGGGGAATTGCCTGACCCTGTTCATTTACTTCATTCACTTGGGCTTTCCCCTGCCACCCATGGTGGGGCGTGTGGTATGTCAGGTCATCGGTTAATTAATATACTTTCACTTACGCTCCAAATCACCAGCCTCTCAACAACCAGCTCTAGGGAGAATGCGGAAATGGTGTAATAAAGTTAAGAATTTTGTTTTTTGTTTTGAGCTTTTAGTGTGGCTCGGGGTGTACTTGCGAGGTTTTGGATCAGCGGCAGGATTCAATAGGAAGCTGGGACTGCGTTTACCGAGGAAGACGGGTGGTGAATACTGCGAGCGGGGAGGCAACGAAGTGAGAAAATAGACGCTTGAGGGCCTCAGTGGGGATGCAATTGCAAGTGTGGAGGTTCGTCTTGCGGCACCCATTGTGGAAGCACTCGGATTCCTGGCAGTGGAAGCAAGTAGGACTGTTGCTGCTGTTGGTGTGGTTGCGGCTGAGACGGCTGTTGTTGCCATTGCAGGTTGCTGGTGCTGTGTGTTGTTCAAGACAGGGCTTAGCGCGGTTGTGCTCCTGCAACATCAACACCCGCTCCAGCCCCTACAGCAACAACCTGGAATTTACACACTTTCTACTCGGGTGAAAATAAGTTACAAGTATGGTGCACCACCCACTCGTGCTCACCGCCAAAAATTCCCAAACCGGCCCAGAAGCTCGTCCTGTTCTTTTTAAAACTATTCTGTTAGTGGCGCAAGCGATTGCGAGGGACAAAATAAGGCGCCAAAATAGGACAACCAGGGTGAGGGATTGGGAAGCCTCACGATATTGTGAATTGTGATGGAGAGTGTTCTGCCCTGGGTTGGGAGAATGTTTGGTTGAGAGTGTGCGTTGCAAGCACGGACAGGGCTTGTGTTCAATATTTTAATTGGTCTTGCAATTGCTCATTTTGCACCGGCAAACCCGTCCAGGGGGCTTCGGGCCTTCTTTGCTCATCGTCCTTGTCATTGGTTCTTTGGTTAAAGGAGCTCTAACTCATTCTGAGCTCGCCTAAATTCCATCCTAGTTTTGCGGAGCTCAGTCCCAACGGTAGTTGGGATATTTTACCAGTATTATCGCTCTGGGTTGCCTGTGCTGTAAACCATCCCTCGTGGACTTTGCATTGTTGCACCCTCTGCCGGTGCGGATATTCATTCTCTACAAGGCCTATGTCGCGGAACTTTTGCGCCCGAGAAAAAGTGTGAAAATGCTTCTGGTTCCTTATTAATCTGCAACGGGGTATCGCGAGGGTTTGTATAAAAAGGTTTGCTCATGGCTTCGGTTCCTCAGCCAATACCTCTCGAGGTTCTTGGCGCTTGTTGGCTCGCTCAAGTCGCAACTGGGAGTATTGGCAAACTAGAGTAACACATGATGTCTGGATAATAATCTATGGCTTCGGGGATAGATACTGTAAACAATCTTGAACGGGACCACAGATAGGTTATCGGCTTATGAAATTTTACCTTCCGTGGAATGTCAGAGAAGGAAAAGTGGGCATGAATAGGCATTGTTAAACATGGGGCTAAATAAAATGCGAATCAACTCAGACCTTGGGGATCGGTGGTGGTCAGGCGCTTGTGTAACAAGTTTCGGGTCAACTGATTGGAAACAGAGTTGTCAGCTATGACTGGCACAAGGCTTTATCTACCCCGCTTTGCCCACAGTTCAAGTAATTGCGTCCGACAAACTCTAAGTTAATCAACACCTTCTTCCCAAAATTTCTGGAAACCCTCGGCGGCGAAAATTGAAAAATGTCAGAGTCACTCTGGACAAACGATAACTCCCGCGGCAATATCGGTAACTCTTTTAAAACCGTTGGCTCTTTCAACAAAAACGAGAACTTTTTGAACAATTACGAGAACTGCTTCAACAGAGACGCATCCCATACCACTACCGTTAACTACACCATCGGTGATAGAACTGAAATACTGGCATGGTTATCTCCATTAGAGCCACGAGTGCGGCACCGAGACATTGTTGCTCGGCGGATCGAAAGTATAGGAGCATGGCTGCTGGAAACTGAAGAATTCAAGCGCTGGTACAGGGGTAGTAGCGAGGATGGATCTTCTTGCCAGACCTTATTTTACGATGGAAATCCAGGAGTGGGAAAGAGCTATGTCATGTGAGAGAATGAATCGTTGCAGAATCAAATAATAAAATAGCTAATTTGTTGAGATGACAGTTCATTAGTTATAGACAAACTTTGCGACGAGGCTGTTGAGGGAGACCCTACAGTGGTGTGTTTTTACTTCGACTTTGCCGCTCGGAATGAACAGTCACCGATAAATATGCTTGGCTCCTTGGTGAGACAGATTGTTAGTGGGCGGGGGCAGATTCCAGAAGCAATAGTCCAGGATTTTCGAAAGGAGAAAATGTCAATTGGGGGTAGAGGACTGCAAGTTTCGGCAATTCTGAAGATGATCCAGACAATCACAGCCACGAGGCGAATGTTCATATGCGTTGACGCGCTTGATGAGTGTCTGCCAGAGCATCGAATGGTGGTTCTTGAATCATTAGGCCAGATTCTGAAATGGTGTCCTAGTGCCCGGATATTTATGACCGGAAGACCACATGTGCGGAGTGAGGTGCAGAGGGAATTGGGCCGAGCAGCAAGGTTTGTATTTATACAGGCTACGGAAGATGGTGTGCATAGATTTCTACGTGAGAAACTGAGGAAGGACACGATCCCAAATATGATGAGCAGCACATTGGAGGAGGATATTATGAAGAGCATTCCCGCAATAAGTTCCGAAACGTATGTAGAAAGGGTTCAAGGGCAAGGCGACCCCAAATCCATGGCTGACATATTTGGACCTAGGTTCCTGCTGGCCTCTCTCCACATCGAGGCCATTCTGCGGGTGCCACCGTCGCTCGGCGGAGAAAAACACTCAAGTCAATAAAAGATGGGGCAGGGTTAGGGGATGTATACAGTGCCACGCTGGAGCGTATCAAGGCACAGGACCAGGAAAAGGCAACATTTGCGATAGCCACTCTCACATGGGTCTGCCATTCGGAAC
>Ga0307509_10001389_pt1 | contig 41068 bp, 45 predicted proteins | sample 10_EM_MG_FD_202245 | JGI IMG/M metagenome (GOLD analysis project Ga0307509, IMG submission 202245) | Populus trichocarpa ectomycorrhiza microbial communities from riparian zone in the Pacific Northwest, United States - 10_EM | ecosystem: Host-associated > Plants > Roots > Unclassified | place...
TTGATATAGGAACAATTCTCGGTCTGGCACACCTGATCCCGGAGGAGGACCGGCGATGGCTTGTAAATAGCCGGATTGATTTGAGAACATTTAATGAGGTTTATTAAGGAATCCGGATGAGAGAATGAGAATTCGGCGATGCGTGCGAATCAGGATTCGGCGATGCGTGAGAATCAGGATTCGGCTATGCGTGAGAATCCTACATATTGATACTGTATATGGTAGAAGATATATAAGTGACTTTCTTGAAACCTAGATCATTAGTTCGCCAGACCAGTGAGGTGTGAGACGTGAGACCCGGGAGGGACCAAAAAAGGTGCTGCCGCCCCAGACACCAGGCGACGTCGGAGCAAGCAGCAAATTAGTTGTGATTACACGAGCGGAGATGAGGGGTGGGTCAGGACGCGGTGAAGAGGTGATGAGGAGCTATCACCGCATCAGGAGAAAGAAGAGATGAGAGAAAGAGTCTGGGGTAGTCCAGACGTAGGGAGGGCGCCAGGTTGTGTCAGGACGCAAGGAACGTTGCCAGGTAGCATCTGGAAGCGTGGGATGTGGCTGGGCGTTGCAACGCAAGTCAGGACGCACAGGACGCATGGGACGCAGGAGATGCGTCGCTTGCGTCAGGACGCAACGCCGACGGATCAGACGCAGGGTCCGTTTTTGCTGATGTATGTGCGAGCTGAGACCACCAGGGATTATTCAATCGTGCTGCCCAATATGCCAAGATATCAGGAACCTCTTCCTCTTCTGCTGCCAACTGAAAGCGGTCAAACTGGTCACTGTCTCCTTGGGTGAGACGGGCCCGTTTTTTCTGCTTCCAGCATGAAAGTCAGTCGTCCGGCAAAATCTCCAATTCTGTGCTGCTTGTTGGAGCGGTAGCTGGCTGGGCTGGTGTAGTGTCGATAAACTGTAAGATGCGGTATGCTAGTGTCCACAGCTCTTTACTCTTCGTAGTAGCCAATATTACACAATCAGGATGGTCACGCAATTTGATTTCAAAGTACTTGAGCTTGGTGTCTGGGTCCAGAGCGATGGCAGCATAGAGTACAGGTACTCGATCAGCGAGTGAGTAATACCTATCAACCAAGTTAGTACAACACTCTATATTAATAAAGCTTGAGTAGCCAGGCATTAAGGTAAATATTGCTTGTACTCAATAGTATAACCAGAAAAGGACTAGTACATACCAGTCAAGAATTGCCCACGCATGGTTTATGGAAGTCAAAAGGTGGGAACTGTAAATTGAGGAGTCAGAATAGGCCTGTTTGGCATCCTCCAGGTGAGCCAGGAGATCATCTATAGCAGGAAGGACGCGAGCAAGATATCCGTTTACATGATTTCTCTGAGTTCCTATACCCTGCCGCTGTAGAGTCAAACGCTGAAAAGGCTTTAAAATTTGAAAGATTGTCTTCAAGTCATCCCAATTATCCGGTGTTAACTCATCACCAGTAACAAGATCAGGGTTGTCCTGATCATTCTCTTGATGTTCAATTCCACTAGCACCTGGTAGTACATACGACATGCGACGGGTTTTGGCATGTCTCTCTTCCGTAACCGCGCTTCCGACAAACTCATCTAAGATATCCCGTAGTTCAAAGGCCCACTCGAGTGCATCTGCATCACTGGACCACCGTGTGATGTTGCCAATTAAAGGAATTAAGGGGTCTGTATACTCACGACTGCGAGCTAGCTGAACCTTTTGTAAACAGTGATCACAACGCTGTGGTGTACGTAAAATCCAGACTCCTATGTTATGTAACTTCCCCATCGGACCTTTCTTTCTCCATGACTCCAAAAGATGTGACTCCTTCGCTATATCTGTATCGTAGGCAATATTGGCCTCGAAGGCTTCCCAATCAGCGGCCCAGAGAAAATCCTTGACAACTAAATTAATAATATGACCAAAGCATCTCACATGGGATGTTATCGGATCAAAGTGGACATTTTGTTCCTGTAACATTACTCCAAGGTCAACCAGAGCAGTGTCATTATTACTAGCATTATCAGTTGTTACATAGCCTACTTTTACACCTATTTCATACTTATCCAGAACACCAAGAAAGGATTGTGCAATATTGCGACCACTATCTGGACAATAGAAGCACTGGAACCCCAAAGTAGCTGATTGAAGCACTCCAAGTTCAGTCACCCAATGCCCAACCATTCCAAGGTAAGAACGATGATTGGGTGAGCTCCACAAGTCGAAGCTGAGATGGATGCGCAAGGGGAGAGCTTTGAAGTGGCTAGTAATTCTGGTCTGACACTCGCGATGGAGCTTGATAATCCAATTGGTTATTCTCGTACTGGATTTTGGTAATATGTTTCACAGCGCGGCTGGTCGCGATGCCTACAGAAGGGCATATTCCACACTTAGTATCCTGATAGAATCCTGAATTGTATTACACATCAGTGATCAAGGAAAGAGAGTCTTACACAACTAAGCAAGTATGCTAAAAGTATTCGAAATATTGAATCGTCAACCGCGTAAAAGGGAGTATTCGTAACGTAAATCCATCGCACTAGTAGTAGTTTAAACATATCTGAATTGAACTGCAGCCCAGGAGCAACTGTTCTTCTAAAGGCCGCTACTATTCTAGACTAACCCGCTGTGCTGCTAACATGATAACCACCATCAGGGTATTCATTGGTTACCCCATGCGAGCTAGCGAGATGTAGATTCATGTTCTTGGTTGAGGAATCGGTATAAACAGAAGCCCGACCTCGAGGACCTGGTATTGTCATTAGCCTAATCGGGCAAGCCATAGTTGATGACATTTTAAATAGTTAATATAGCATAGATTGCAGAACTTACATCTAGCACACCGCCATCGCCACTTTCCATTGTCAAAAACCTCCATACCATTGCTCGGCAACCAGCAATGACCTTTTCTTGCCTTCCGCTTGGGAAGAAAGACACTGAGGACATGGAGATTCATGCTGGACATGTTGGTCCGCATAACCACAGACAAACCAGAGGCATCCCTCCCAGCATCCTCCAAAATTGAATGTGAATCTAGGGTGGCAGTTAGGAGACGAGAGGGGGCAGAACTTAGAGTCTCGCTGGGAGCAGAATCGTCATTCTCCTCCTCCATATCTAGTTGAAAATTATTACAAAAATAGTGTCGCAACACTTGTGATATGGAATCGTCAGGCCCAAGTGATCCCTGACTTCCGTAAGAAATATGCGATACGGCTTCTGACATGGTTGTAATAGTAAAGACGTATTCAGATATAAAATTCTAAAGCAACTTGCATTGTGTTCATAATTCGTGGACCCCAAGCTCTATTTATTCTTTTAGTAAATACGGGGTAACACAATGGGTTCAACTTACGGACATTCTAGGGATACTATTAATTTACATTCTGCCGAAGCACGGAGAGAATTGTCTGTGCTCTGGTTTGTGATTTCGATATGGGAGTGCTGCTAACCCAGTAAATATTGCAAGATATGGCTGGGGTGTGGGTGAATAAAGTCATGGCGCAACGCTGATGATTGGCGTGCCCTGCAGATGACAGCTGGGCCCTGCGGGTGATGACGGGGCCCTGCAGTTGACGCCGGGGCTCTGCAGTTGACGCCAGGGCCCTGCAGTTGACGCCAGGGCCCTGAATTTGACGCCAGAGCCCTGCAGTTGACGCCAGGGCCCTGCATTTGACGCCAGGGCCCTGCAGTTGACGCCAGGGCCCTGCAGTTGACGCCAGGGCCCTGCAAATCACCACCGGGCCCTGCAGATCACCACCGGGCCCTACCAGAAGATCCCATTTGGATTAAACCTCTGGGGCCCGGCCGTCAACCCCTAGGACGGCCGTCTTGATGAATGATGGACGCCGTAATCCGCCATCCTGAATTCAGCCGCCCGGGACGCCCGGGACTACAGGCCCCGCAGGGCCCTATAGGGCGCCCTGGACGGATGGGAACATTGATCATGTTCCCCCTCATACCCCTCCCTATTCCAGACCCTTCCTTCCCTTTCAAGCTTAGTTCACCTGACAGCCCAGGAAGGATCCGGCTCAGCAGATTAACTTTCTATGAGGACTAGGGGGTATGCTCCGGGATATCATACGAATCCGAATATTGCCTGTTTCCGGCTCAGAGGGGTGAATTGTATGACAGTCCAGAGCAGTCACAGAATTCGTCCGGCTCAGAGCGGCATCCGGTTCAGCTCGTTCCAGGATAGCGGGGTGCGACTGTACTCGAACTTGAGCACATCGGTTAAAAGGCCCCTAAGTTAATTTATTCAAAGTTCCATACCAGCGAGAATGGCTAAAACCCACTAGAAATCCGGGACCATTTCAACATTCCTGCTAAGATGGCATTGGTGGCTTTGCTACTGATCTCCCCAAGCCCGTGGGCATCTGCCTCGTCCAACCGTCCCCTCTCATCGGCTTCGCTGTCCGCACACTCCTTTTCACGTCCCTCCTCTCGCTGGTTTTTACTCTCTGGGCTTCCCTCCCTCTCCTTCTCCCATTTGACGACTGTTCCGACCCATCCATGTTCATAGTGCTTAGCTCACTCCCCCCCCCCGCCCCCACCAGCACGACTCACTCCCACAACCGGCGTTCCAAAGATATTCCAAGAACTCCTAATCGAGGACCAAGCATAGTCAACTCTCCCGTATCTAGGTCCGGAGTTACTTTCCCTCTCTGACCTTTACCTTCGCTATCTATACATTCATCAGTTCCATGCAGTAACCCGATTAATCTACAGACATCTCCCTTACCTTCTTTATCTGCAAATGAAACCCGTTGGCTACTCTGCGGACGGCGGTGGTGGTGCTGCTTATCGGGGCCCTCATTTGGATTAGCTAATATTACCCTCGGTACTGCAATCACCAACGATTGTAGCTGAGGCAATGCATCTCTCTAGTAACAAAATCTGGGGAGAAATGAGCAGTGTTTGACAAAGAGGTATGCGACAGAACAAAAGGTATCAAAGCCAGACTAATATATCGGTGACCTACAGCTCCTACAACTATGGGCGGACGGCGCCCTTAAATACAGATGATGGAGACTCTTCTTGGAGTCTCTTGACAATTATCACACCATTTCTGCCATATCCCACCCCATCTTCTTCGCTTCCCCACTTTCTCTCCTTCATCGCTTTCCTTCTCCGCTTTCCCCGCGGGGTGAGCATTCGGCTCCACCTCTCGCATCCTTCACCAAGTCACCAACTGTCCTACGGGGAACTCTCCGACACCCATCTAGTATCTTCTAACAGGATAGGTTGTTCGGTGACCACGGAGTGAGTACCGGTGATTCACAATATCTAGAGCAAAATATTAGCAATAGATACCAAGAAATAAAATATAAAAAGGGGTTTAGAGGATAGACGAACATAGAACTCCTCTCTTGACTTCACGGCTTCTCCTTCCACCGCTAGTGCCTTCCTTCAATCTCCTTCTTCTCCTTGAATATCTCTTCCTCACATCCCATCTCTTTTACAATTTCAGAAATGCTTCTTACTCACGCCACAAATTCCGCATCGCCAATCCAGATCCTGCTCCCCTAGAAAATAAATCTTTAGCCTCCTTGATAGTTGTCCGGACCCCACCACCACCTTCTGCTCAGGTAAATTGTCACCATTCTCCTCCCATCAATACTTTCGGGTAGGCTTCTTATCGCCATCAGAAGAGGAGGGAGGGGTATACAAGGACAAATTATTGTTCTTTTAATAATATTATTGTTTCCCTTCTTTCCCTTCAACATCCCTGGGAGATGGTGGAGGTAAATCGGCAGGAGTAGCAACGTGAACTCCCTTGTTCAAGATGGATCCTAAATTCTTACCACCAACCTTTCCCCCCCAACAGCACACCTCCATTTCCACCCCTCCGGCTTGTCGTAGTGTTAATATCAGAAGACGGTAAAAGCCAGGTTGCAGCTAATTCAAAAGTAAAGACAGCTTTTGGGGGATCGTATGCCTGATATTTGGCCATAACGTCTTTCCTAAACACATGATACACTAACTGTGACGCTGTGCCCTGCCCATCTCTGTGTCACGCCCGCTAGTTGGGGTACATATATCTTAACTTTTGCGCGATGTCCACCAATCTCGCCAAAAACAAGTAGCATAGTTTTTCATGTGAGAAGGTGTACGTTTATAAGTGGTGGGTCCACACTGTCCTCCCATCGCAAACCACCCAAAGTCTTTACCAGGAATCCGAAAAATCACTCCTATGGCAAATCGGCACCCCCATGATATGGTGGCTTGCTTTGTTGGTCCATTCCTTATAATGCTCCATCTGCATCTCTGAAGTATTTTCATGTGCAGGGCCCGGCATCAATCTAATAACTAATGCCTTGAAAAGTTGCTCAGAGGTCAATCTCATGCTACCACAAATCCCGACCTTAATCAATGCCTAGTATCAAAGAACGGACACATCTGTGAGCATCCCACTCACCTTTCTGATTGATTGCATTGATGAATTCTGGTCACAATTTGGTTGGCGAGATGAGCTGCACTGGAAAATAGAAGCCTAGTGCCTGCCTGAATAGGGAAGCCAGGTTGGTAAACAGGATGTTTAGATTAGTAGAGTTTAATATGCTTTGTATCGACACCACTCCGGTTTTACGAAGAGCTGTTTGTAGGAGTCGGAGACGGAGCGGTGATGGGTGTGGAGGATTTTTAGTGCATCAGGACTAGTGGTAGGAATCGCGGAGGTTAAAGGTGGGAAGGTTTGCCTAGAAAGGCCCGAACAAGGTTGTTGGTATCATAATTCGTTGTGCAGAGGCGCCAGGACCCCTCATCTTCTAGCTAGGAAATAGGACTGTCCTCTAAGAAATTATGATGTGACTCCCTAAACTGATATAGCAAGTGCTGTTACCCAGATAGAGGCCGTCAGGTTATCATGAAAATTAGAGCCGCGCAACCATCCTATTCGGGGGCCCCGAAACCAACACCTGCGATCCTGCCACCATATGTTGGGTTGAGGGAACCTTTAACCAATTCGGCAAAGCTGATGGCACATGCCGCGGGGGAAGAGAGGGTCTCGGAGGTTGATCGGAAAAAGGTATAGAAAGGCTCAAGCTTAGCGCGGGGTCATAACTATGGCACGATGGGTCTGTGGACCCCCCACAACATATAGCACCCCCAAATCCCCCGAACACGAGCTCATTAAGCTCGCCACAGCCCGCTACATCTCGCGTTTTTTGTTTCCCACCCGCCACCCCTTGGCCAGCAGCACGCGCCCCTCGTGTCAGCATGGGATAGACCGGTGCCAACAATCTCCAGCGACAAGGGCAGCAGCATTCACCCCAATGCCTCCGACAGTGGAATGACACTACGAACGGCACTGAAGGAATCATGGATTGGCTGGTACTGTTTTTCTCATGTGTTTTGTCCTAACCGTATTTCCTTGTTCATGTTTCCTGTTTTTCAATATTCATTAGTCAATACACATTCTTAGCTTTGGAAAATTGGGTTACACAGCGACATCATAATATCAACCTCCGACTTTATGCAGGGTAACACTAACCCTGATTCCGGAGGCGGTGGTAGTGGAGGCGGTTGAGGTGACACCCCTATTGTGTGCCGTCAGGATCGGCAGCAAACTATGCAAACAAAGTTCGTATCAACACCTAGAAAATGAAAGAGGAGGAGCTGTCCTAGTGATAGGAACGATCAAATCATAATCAAGTTTTGCTCGACTATATTCTCCTCAATCTCTTCGATCATAGGGGTACCTCGATCAGATCATGATCGAGCAGAGCATCCGTGATCTGATCGATTTGCTCGATAATGGGCCCTGCTCAATCATGTTCGACCATCATCGAGTATACTCGAGTATCTGGAGTCATGACTGATCACTCTACTAATCCTCTTGACTAGGTGATACGATAATATATATAAAGGGAGTATGCCCGCACACTATGGCCCAATTCTTCCAACCAGACCCCACGCTATCAGCCATTCAACGGCCGTTAAGGATAGGAAAGCCCGGACGGGGGTCATCTTTTCTATAATCTATAAGCAGATAGTTTGACACATTTGTCACTTTAAAGCCTTCTCATTAGCTGAGTTTCAGACTTTCTTTTGAGGGTTAGGTATCGGCCAAATTCTAGTGTTCTCATTTGTTGAGAGGCTGAAAGATAGTTGAAATGTGATATCACGATTGAGAAAGGTTAATGATATCATATATGATATTATATCTTACAAATATGTCTGTACTATCATAGTAAAGTACTAGGGCAAAAGTATCCGTCCGATCGGTGGTTACCCAGCAAGACCTCAAAAAACCCCACCTCTCCCATCAACCACCCCTCAACCACAATGCCTCCCCAGAAGACAGGCTACGTGACTGAGTTTGAGAAAGGGCAAATTGTTGCCCTGAGAAAAAAAGAAATCTCTTTTTCAGAAATGGGAGAGCTCTTACATCATCCTAAGAGTACAGTTCAAACTTTCCCTAATCTCTTCCAAAAGAGGGGTGATGCAAACACCCAAGACCCAAAATTATTACTATCAGAACTTGTCGCCGCCTAGTCAGAGAGTCTAAGAAGGCACACCACCAGACTTTATCAGAATTGCGCAATGTTGTTGCTCCTCATGCCACCCTTGATAAAGTCCAGAGAGCTTTGGCCTCAGTCAACATTAAGAAGTGGAGGGCTAGGAAAAGAGCTCTCCTAAAGGATGAGCATGCTGTTAATAGATTGGATTGGGCTATGGAGTATAAGAATTGGACAGAGGAGGACTTTGAAGGGGTCATCTTTAGTGATGAATGCATGGTTGAAAGTCCACAGATCCTAAGCGTATTTGGGTGTTCAGAACACCTGAAGAAAAATGGCACAAAGACTGTATTCATGAGGCCACCAAGGGGGCAGGAATAAAGCTGATGGTTTGGGCTTGTATTTGGGGTAGAAACAAGGGTCATCTGATTCCCATATTTGAGAAGAGTATCGATAGATTTGTATATATTGGGATTTTAGAGGATGGCTTAGTTGATGTCTGGCAGGAGGTGGAGGACACAGTTGGGGATCCTATCTTTCAGCAGGATGGTGCAAAGATACATACAGCAAGAGATACTATGGCTTGGTTTGCAGAAAACCATATACAGGTTATGGAATGGCCACCCACTTCCCCAGACCTCAATCCTATTGACCACTGTAGCAAGAGGGTGAAGGAAAAGCTGCACCAGCGCTTTACCAATATTCACAAGACCATGGGGGGTCCAGATACTGTTAGAAAACATCTAGCAGAAGCCTTCAATCAGGTTTGGGCTCAGGATATTGAAGCTGAATTTCTGGAAAGGTTGTGGGAGTCTCTGCCTAATAGAGTGGCTGCTGTCTTAGATGGAAGGGGATGGTATACAAAGTATTGATTTTTTTGCTTTATAATTTTATATATAGCTTACCTTATATATATTGGATGTCTACACACATTTTCGGTTTATTCTAAGTAGTTGTGGTTGAATAGGTAGTAAATTTGTAGTGGTAGTGGGGTTGCCGTTGCTTTGCCGGATGAGTACTTTTGCACCCGTACTTTATAATGCTTTCAGTAGTAGTTAATAATATAATAGCACTTTTGAGAAAGGTTAATAATATCATTTAATATTGGTACATTTTGGTGAAAAAGGTGAAACTTGCCAACAACAAAATACATTGAATTCATCTGAGAATATATTACCTGATGGCGTATCCTTTAGGCTTCTTAAAATATGCTTAAGGTATAGATTTGAGTAATATTCTATCTTTAATGACAATTTTAATAATTTGTCTTAGAATATTTTTTATATAGAAAGATACCCTCTAGCCAGATGTATGAGTAACCAATTTTTCAAATATGTTCAAGTATAGGATATATAGTTATTGAAACATTGATTGAAAGATTCAGAAATCAGAGATATTTTACAAATACAGTAAACCTGTTTTAAAAATATCTTATGTAACAAAAATCAAGATAATAGTAGATTTATAAGAGTTATAAATTCATTTAACCTTGCTTTCTCACCAGGTATAATCATTATTAGTGTTCGTTACGGGGCGGGACGGGGCGGCTTTTCACTCGCCAGGCCCCGCCCTTACACGGGGCTAGGGGGGGGGTATTTTTAGCGTAATCCCCGCCCGGCCCCCACCTGGGGCCCACCCGCACTCATTCCCTGGACGGGCCCCCGTTTGTTACCACCCATTTTTAGCGGGGACCCGTCCGGGCTATGGGTAGGGCGGGGGCCTGAGCGGGAACAAGGGCAGGAAATGCCGAAAAAGACACCCCGACCCAGGCCGTTAAGCGGGGCAGGGCGGGGCAAAGGGCCGGGGGCCCGCGTTTTCCGAGGTCCCGTAACAAACTCTAATCATTATTTAATATACTATAAGAATCCAAATAATTGAGAATGGCGCTAAGACGTCCTGAATTTCCGGCTTTGGATTTTGGGAAGGAAACAGTGCGAGGAGATTCTCCTTTAGCCCTCACTTGAAACACAGACCTTACTAAGGGAGGGAACTCCAACGTTCTAGTGTCATTCTCAATTATTTCGGTTTTTACGGTATGTTTACTTATAATATTTATCATTATTTATTACTTTAATAAAAACAACAATATTTTATATCAAATCAAAGTGTAAACTGTAGCAATTACTTATCTTTTATTTCTAAAGTGTTCACTTGATATTTAGTTGAGTTATTTCCCTTTCTTTGGAAAAAACTGTTTTTCTCTTTTGCTCAAAACTAGTTAGGTTGCTCTTCAAACTAAAAGGGCGTCTAACTCAAAATACAAAAAAACTAAGTTTACCCTTTTCGCTGAGTTGTATCCTATTATCATGATATGATAGGTAGTTTCCTATCTCACGTTCCAGATTTAACAGTTGTGTATGGATCTCTTATACACCTTTCATGGTTATAATATTTCTAATAATTACCTCACACTTTCTTCGTTTCATGTACATTGTTGGGGATTTATGTGGCAGGATTTCAGAATCTAATATGTTTGTACTTATGTTTTTTTACATTGTTTCCCTATATTTCTCTCACACATATGAAGATGCACTTTTCTCTATATAACATGCTACCACCCATCTTGCTTAGAAGAAGTTGGAACAAGAACTCCTGCCTCTCTGCTCTTCTTCTATCCCTCATCCCTCCTTTGCATGACTTGCTATCCTCTATCATACTTGCGAACTATTATACATATAGAATAAATTCTGCCTTTGGCATTTACATTTTAAACAATAAAGATGTCAACACTATCAAATTACAATGCCTTCATTCAAGAATTATCATATGATATACAATATATGAGCTTACAAGCCATTTAATCTGTAATCTATAAGCTGATAGTTTATAATATTTGTTACTTTAGAGACTTCTCTTTCTCTAAGTTCCAGATTTACAATCTTGAACTTGAAGGTTTGATATCATCCAAACTGTAAATCTCAGATTAGTTGTCATAATGAATCATGGGTCAAATCTATTCTTATTTTTGCAAGTAATCAACGATATCATATATGATATCAAACCTGAAAAATAGACTAATATAATGATATCATGATATCATAACATACAAATAGATTAATAGTATTATAGTAGAATTCTTTCATTCCTGGTTAATAATATCTTATATAACATTATAATATCTTACACATAAGTTCATAATTTTGGGCCAATATCTTTCATTAATGGTTACAGATATCCAGGATAATTGTCTATCTTACAAATAGTTCAATTCTATCATAGTAGGATACTTTATTAGCAAAAATGTATACTCTATTAGATACACTAATGTTATATCAGGATACTCACTGTCAGAGTCCTTGGGCCTGGACCTCTAGTATGTTCTTAAACCGGACTCTGCACATAATTCGTCCTCTAGTAAGCTACAATATTTAGTTCTATCTTACTGCGTCAGGATAAATACTTCTACCTTAGCCTACCTCTAATGCTAAGAGCACTCCTCATCTTACTCCAGATTTCCACAACAATACTATTTAGTGTTGGTTACGGGGCGGGGTGGGATGGGTTTTCACTCGCCAGACCCCGCCCTGACACGGGGCCGGGGGGGTATGTTTCGGGTAATCCCCACCCTGCCCCAGGCCATTGAGTGGGGCGCGGCGGAGAAAAGGGCCCGGGGCCATTGTTTTTCGGGGCCCCATCTGCCCCGTAACGAACTCTAACACCATTGCATATCAGGATATCTCACCACCCTAATGTGTCTTTTATCTACCACTACCTTACTCCGTTTTCTGTACTATACCTTCTGAGTATCTTCCCCACTTTCTCAGAGAATGGGTCAGCGGAATTTCTTGCTACAGAAAATAACATAAGTGCTTTTGCCATATGCGAAAGCCACAATACTCTGAAACTAAATTTTGCACAAAGGATACATCAGGAAAAAGATTCAATTCTAAGAACACCATCTGTTAGAAGGCAAAAATGCCAGCTTACGGTATTTTGAAAGTGCCTAATGGCCATAATATTCTGGTGTCTAGCTTAGCTCATGGTGGTTTCTCAGCAGTCAGCCACAAATGTAACACAACCAAATCTGCTTTAATCACAATACTGAACATTTACACGCTTGGGGACTAGCTATAACTTTTCCACCACAACCATTCACCTGATCGTAGATTTAATACATGAAGCTTGTTAGACTCAATTCCAGCTATATACCCATATAGGCTCCATGCCCTTAGGATTATTATGCATGACACTACAGTGGGGGGGATCTCTGTACTTGATAATAGATTCCTCCACAACCGGGGGAGTGATTTTGAATTTGTAACATGGATATTATTCGACTCAATGCTAGATACCTGCCCGAACCAATTATGTTTTAGTCATATTAATGCTTATAAATCAACTCACACTTTTGAAAGTGGTCTTCACAATAGATACAAAAATGATCATTGAACTCTATAGCTAATTTCTGGTGTACTGCACAGCTGATTCTGGATATGTACAGCCTCCGGTCAAAAAGATCGGGAATTGTGGAAATTAAAAGTTATAAACACGGTTGCTCGATTGGCTCGAGCACACCGAACTCTCCAATCAAAGCACCAGAGGCCCGATCACCATTTCCCGATTTTTTCCACCAGGGGCCATACTTAGAGATTATTGTGCTTCATGCCAGCCAGATATTAGTATAAGAAACATCTAGGTCATTAAGTGTCATGAGATGGCTGACCTTTGTAGAGAGGTCTTTCCAATAGATACATGGAAATCCAGAAACTCGAGGACTGATTCCTCAACAACTACAAGACCAAATTTCAATTTGTTACTGCAATTTCATTAGGTCTGAAACCTCCTATACGATGGCATAAAGCTATTCTGTGGCATATCAGAGCTCATGAATCTGCTGATTCTGTAGGGAGTTGTCAGTAAATCGATATTGTGATAATCAATGAACGCAATAGCTGATTCCTTTACCCATCAACTAATCCTAGATCTGATAGTTGATGATTATTGTACTTGATACCAGCTACAAGCAGGTATAAAGTACCTCCCCAGAACTTGATTTTCCATAGAGATATAGGGCCTGGGGTGATATATAGTCTGAAGCTTTCTATGGAGTCTTAGCCTTTCTATATGAATTCACCTGTACATTTGAACAATAGAAGACTACTAGAACTCAATTTAATGGTTTGCCTGTATGAAATACCCAGAAGAGCAAGGTTAGAAAGTGGCACTAGAAAAGAGAGCCTTGGCCTATCTCAATACAATGAACCTGAGTTGTGCCAGTTTGTAATGTCTATTCAGAAGATTACTAGGCACTCCATTGGGTTGGGCCTAAATCTTGCAAGCTGGATAGTATTATATCCACAGTATTGCTGGTAGGGTCAAATAGTATTCTCAGTATAAGTGGCTGAGTCGAAATGCATCTGATGAGTTGTGAAGTAGATTACTGGCATCTGAATGAGCAAAAGATAAATAGTTGAATCGTAATTTGAGATTAACATGATGGTACCCAATGTATCAGATGTACAGGATGCTGATAATGTGGGGTACTATTATTGTTGATTTAACAAACTCTACTCCTAACTGAAACCTTTATAGTAATTCAGATGCAAGGGGTATTCCATATGTATGGTTTATTATAAACATCCAATAGAACTTAAGATCAGTTTAAGGGAGTAAACTTGGTTCTTACTGCTTATAGAATAAGGATTCAACAAGCCAAAAAGACTATCATAGCCTAGCAGACAGAAATATTCCATTGTATGAGTCTGCCAAATTTAGTGTTCCGATCAGGTCAGACCTATAGTAAACAGACCTATAGGCAATATTGCAGGCCAAGACAGGCCACCACTAAACGTAGCCTAGTCTGGTATAAGTCGAATTTAATCAGACTAATGTAAATTACGGTGATCCCGCTCCCTACCGGAATTCCACTCACCTCTGACATCCAGTGAAAAATCTCACCTCAATTGGATTATCTCTATCAATAATAGAGATATAATGGTGAAAATCCAGCTACAAGTACTTTAATATATGAAGAATCAGAATATGTATTTTCAATTTCATGTAAATAAACTTTCGCTCTGCTATAGTGGCTTTAAGATCACTTATGCCAGAGAGAACTTGCACTCTTTTCCAAGGATATAAAATTCAAAAACCTCTTGAGAAAGGCATTCTAAAATAGAGAGAAGGATAGTATAAGACTTATATATTCAGAATGACCTGGTTTTGATTTACTTTACAATCATTTCTCAAATTATTGGTAGTTGAAAAAGTGATATGAAACTAGATACAAACTACAAACAGATTGTACTAATTTTACTTATGATAGCTACAAATCCACTTAACCTCTGAACTCAATATTTTGAAATCTACTTCATCATAGTTATTTAAGTATGCATGCCAAGTTTAACACTTAATAAGAAAGTTTTCCATGTTCTGTACTTTGATTATGATTGAGCAGGCAACAATCTTTACTAAATCCTTATAGTATCTTCATAATTCAATTGCCTATCATTTTAACTAGCAATCAGTTAGCCAAAATGTCCTAATACCGTCTGGAAGGTCAAGTTACACTGTTGAAAGCATGCTGAAGTGGCAGCTGGTTATCAGACTATCAGTTCAGTACATTTAGCTCAATAAGAGTAATATGCGTCATGAAACTTAATAAGATAAGATATTCTTGCCTAATAAGTATACAAACTATTTGAAGTTATACTCTAATACTGGTAAACCTATAAATCCAGTGTTATTTGCTTTGGAGATTTACCTTTTGTGATTGTAAAGTTGAGAAAAAGCGTATTTATAGCATGATTTTCATCCTTCTACTACATGGGTGAAAACAATAAAGGGTATATTTGTTTCACTTCTAACACCTTAATCTTACTTAAATAACCATAATAAAGTAGATTTCACAATCTTGAGTCTATAGGTTAAGTGGATTTGTAGCTATCATATAGTAAAATTGGTACAATTTGTTCATAGTTTGTATGTAATTTTATATCACTTTTTCAACTACCAATAATTTGAGAAATGCTTGTAAAGTAAATCAAAACCAGGTTACTCTGAATATATAAGTCTTATACTATCCTTCTATCTATTTTAGAATGCCTTTCTCAAGAGGTTTTTTAATTTTATATCCTTGGAAAAGAGTGCAAGTTCTCTCTGGCATAAGTGATCTTAAAGCCACTGTGGTAGAGCAACAATTTATTTACATGAAATTGAAAATATATATTCTGATTCTTCATATATTAAAGTACCTGTAGCTAGATCTTTATACTGGTATCTCTATTATTAATAGAAATAATCCAATTGTTGTTACATTTTTTACTGGTTGTCATTCGTGAGTGGGATCCCCGTAGTGAGCAAGATCACCATAATTTACGTTATAAAATCCTATCAGTCCTAATACGCAGATATAGGCCCAGATATTAGTGTTGAGGATGAATCACCTTAAGGATATTCTAAGCCCCTTCCCTCTTTTCAGTTTATCGCCGTTGACTTTTTTCCCTGTTATCTTAAGCTATGGCTTCTTAATTTCTCATAAAATACATGATACTCCCCTAGCTTAATAAAGCCTTAATGATTTACCACTAAGTCCATCAACACTATTCTATCACATCATTATTGCACCCTACTTTCCCACTTGTGCAGGAACTCCTTTGAATTCCTACAAATATTTCTTGATCTTACTGAGAGAAGAGAGTCCAATGACTCTGATATACCACACAGTTCAATTATTCAAGTTTCTACGCTATGTAGACTTCAACTATAGAGCTCAACCTAGCCCATCTAGACCCGGCCGGCCTATTAGATAGCCAGAAACCAGCCTATATGGCCTATTAGCAGGCCCAGTCTATTGGGAACACTTGACAAATCCAGATAGTATTTACTCTCATAGAGGTAAAAGGCAGGTAGCTCTTACTATACTTTCCTCTAGTAGGCTTCCAAATACACAAAACTGGTATATAGAAGTTAAGATAGAAGAAAATATTTGAAAAAAGAAATTTGATAAGAAAGAGGGGGAAGCAGAGCAAGATAACTAATATGGTGTAAAGGGCAGTAAATGAGGTTCTCTATAGTTTGATTCAAGTTTATTATACTGCGGGATGGGATGGAACTGAGTGGGGCAGATCTTTATTTGCTAGGTTCTACTATTTTAATTAGCCAAAGGGGATTATTTTTGGATTATCTCAACCCCTGTCTGTGGTAAGTTCCTACTTGTTCCCTCATGTATTTTTCTGGAAGCCATCAAGGAAATGGACTGAGCCGGGGGCAGGGGCAATGAACAAAAATAAATATACTCTATTTCAGGTCTTTCAGCAGGACAGAGTGAGGAAGGCAGCTGGTGGCACATATTTTCAGGGCCCTGTAGGGCTCATAATGAACACCAAATTTGATATAATTTTCACTTTCAAGTTTGTGTACTATTCCTGGAAAAAATATATATTGCACCTCTTAATGCTAGCACTTCTCTTGGCTACAATAATCACTCCCAAAACTGACATCCGGCCTGAGGCCGGTTGCCACTTGTAAATACTATTATTATGTTCTAGAGCTACTTGCGTGGGTAGCTATTGAGAGAGTAGTTCTCACTTTTCTATGCGGAAAGATTGAGCCTTACGTTCAGCTGCTCTTAGGAGCCCAGCCCCAAGAGTATATATCATACATCCTACCGTACTAACTACGTCGACAGCTATTCCGTGTAAGAACGAAAGGTATATTTATCAGGGAAGATCCCCTAGCATGGGAGTCATATCCACTCACCCTTGAGTGCACTCCTCTGGGGTGCAGATTTCAATTGACGGAGTTAACTAGAGTAAAATTAGCCTACTTTTACCCCACTATCTACAGCGGCACACAGACACTATCGTAAAGAGCTTATATATGTTTTCCTATCTCCAGATGGAGTCGTTCCTTGTCCGGAATCACCTCTTATCAATCAGATACACCCCACTCCCGAAGTTGAATATCTGGGCTGCGGGGGAGATGATTTACGGTAAGAATTTTACGCAGTGGGGTGAAACCGCTTAAGTGGAGATGCTCTCATGCTTAATTGTGATAACTTGACTGAAATGGGGGGCTTGAGGAAAGTTGTGTATAGGAAAGAAGATGTGAAAGAGAGCCAAGGTGAGAAGAAGAAAAAAACAATGGAGTGAAAACATTTTCCTGGCTTGCTTGTCCTTTGACTAGTGCGTACGTATACCTCAGCGGCATCAGAGTGCGGCCATCAAACTGTCATTTCCAACACCCGACAGTTTTCGGAACTATTACATTGGTGTGATGATTTGGTATGAATGTGTTCGGCCAGTGATCAGGCAAGTTGAAACATGTGGATCTAGGAAATGGCAATGATCATCTTGATGTATATTCATATCTCACACTGTGCACTACTATATGTACAGCAGTTTCAAGCGCATTTGTAGGATAGCAGGATAGCAGGATAGCAATCGTCTCTCTCTCTCTCTCTTTCATTTGATCAGTCCCATTACCTTACGCTTTGACTCCGGCTGTTACTGTGTGACCTCTTGCAACTGTGATTGTCTATCTATGTACTGTTCGTCGTTATCCAAACCGGATCTCAGTGTATGATAGGAGAGTAACAGGCGCACAAAGCACTGATTCTATTTTAAACCACGGAGAATCTCTCACTAAACATCTAAGGAGTAAGAAACACCTCCGTTGAAATCTACCAGCAACTCTGGAGGAGACACACTACCCACCCATTACAATGCAAATCGGGCTTCCAGTAGGATAAGTATTAGTTCCCAGGTTTTCCTTTCATGAAATACCTAGCTGGCGCAGTGGTTAACACTCCTGTCGCATTAGCGGGAGCCCAGGAGTTCAACCCATGCTGACAATCAGTTATTATTGAACGATCCGTCATGTAGGGCAGGAGAATTAAAAAATCCTGCCCTATGGGAACTGGGAGATTGAAGAACTTAGCCCTCATCAATAGGGCTGTGGGGTTTAACAATCCTGCTACGAGGTGGTAGAATCCGACTCTAGACCTTAAAGGTTGGCGATCGGCGGGTAGCAGAAGCAAATGGGACGGGGGTTGGCAAAGAAAGAAATATGAAAAAAAAAGAGAAAAAAAAGTAAAATAAATAAATATATAAATATATAAAAGTAAGAATAGAAAAAAATAATTTTTTACTTCTTTTTTTTTTTTTACCTTGGGAAGGCTGCTGTTGCTCCTCTCCCTATTTATTGCCTTGTATACATAGCTTTTTTTTCTTAGTAAAGGGAGGTAGTACCAGTGCGCACCGTACGAGTACAGAGGCTATTTCCCTTGTCGCCGGACCTTTACCTCAGGCTTCACACCACGCGCAATGTCCCCAACCATCCGAGACAACGTTCGCAAGTGACCAGGCTGGCATGCAGATAACAGGTAGGTCGCACGTACAGTCCGGCACGGCGAGGTTTTTGGGAAGCCTACAGGTTTCATGGATCCCCAGCCGGGCCGACAGGCTTCTTGAATATTCCATTAGGTTAGTAAATATTTTGATTATACGCATCGGAGATCTTTAGGTGCCCGCAAAAAAATACCTGTGGTTATCCAAAGATGACCGTAAATATCTATAGATATGTGAAGATGCTAGAAGATATCTGAAGATCAGGACAGATACTGGAACATCCCTGACGCTATCGGCTTCTTATCCACGATAGGGTCGCAACAACAGAAATAAAGAGTGTCATGATAAGTTTCTGATATCCGGGTTAGGCGAGACGGGGTAATTTCCGGTTTTCCTTTATCACCCAATTTGTTTCCCGAATGAATATAAAATAGCCCGACTTTCGTGAATACTCCCCTTATATTCACTCAAGATATGATATGAATGCGATTTCTGTGTATTATCGTTAGGGTTGAGTGCGGCTTTCCATCAACAAAGCCACGTCCGGCCCCGGCCACCTACCGGTCCCCGGTGCTCTGACCCTAGTTGAATCAGTACTCTCCGACATTTGCTTTTTACCTCTTCGAGTACGACATAGCCGGTGAACGTTCTTTAATCTCGGTTTAGAGCTGCCCGACTTCAACTCATGTTATCTCGCACGACACTGCTAGATCAATTGATTGGATATGCAATGTTGTTCTCAACGGTGTTCTCCGTTCTTCTATATTGCTTCCTTTGATTTATTCTCCACTGCCGATATATATTATTGCTTCACTACATAAATAGTGGGTCACTCTGGCCCTCTCTGACAGAATGAAGTTCCCGGAATCTCACGCTCTTCCAGGTCTCCTGTATACATCTCGGCCATTCCATCGTTTTTCAACAGTGACCTCTTGCGACTTTGACGCTCCCATTCCCCCATCCACTATGTCTCCATCACGGTGTTGTGGTTTCCCGGACCCTGAGCGCCTTGTTCGCTTTAGAATTCCGCAAGTGGCCCGCGTGGCATACCCGTGTCATCAACGACATGCGGCCTGAGGTAAAAGTAGCGGGCGGAACCTAGCGCGCGCCCAGCCTTAATAGGATACGGAAGGTGCTAGGGTAGCCTTACCGGGGATGGGAACATAGCGAGAGAAGAAGGCGGCATAAGAGTTGCAGTAAGACCACTTAAGTTAGGTTTAGTTTACCAGAAGATAAAAGACTGATATGTGTGCAACCCAAGAGAAGATATTTGAAAAGACGCAAGAGACCCTCTGCCAATGACAACCTGGGCTCCTCCATGACTAAGAAACCATTTTCCTCCAGAGTGCAACCCATTATCAGTACTGTAACAGCCGTGTCAGAAATCGAGTGATTCGCCATGAGCAGCGTCTTGCCTCGTCAACGTTTGTAGATAAAGCTCGTACTGTTATAGTTAAATTAAATTATTGAACAGCAAACTGCCAACCCGACTACTCGCTTTATCATAATGTCACTGCTCGCATAGTTTCTGGCTTAAAACAGCTAGTAAATACCGCCAATGACTTTCAATAACTTTTATTCAACTTATATAAGTAAGGTATGACACAAATTACTGTGAGATAGTAGGTGGACCATAGGGTAGGGATCTTCTGTTCTTGTTATAGCACGAGTGTAAATACTTATATTCCATATTGAATGAATATTTCATCCCAGATGGACACAAAATCGGTTATACTCGAGCATAGCTAATTAACATCGACTACACTCGACGATGCTCGAGCAGTGGCCATAGTCGATCACTCGATCAGGGCCACCTCGTTTCGTCAATCATTCGATCATGGGGTCCCCTCGATCGATCATGATCGAGCATAGCCCTTGTGATCTGCTCAACCATGGCCGTGCCCATCACCGGAGAGAAGGGAGGGTTTCTACCGGGGATGAGAGCTAAATGAGAATTACCGAGATAAATAATAATCATCTGGTTGCAGTGGCATTGTTATTATTGACGGTAGGTTTAACCGTTATAGATTCATTGGGATCGGGGGATGATTAGTGTTGCTGGTATTCATGGTAGCCGGGTTGATGATACTCGTCCTAGGGAAGTAGAGTACAGTGAAACCTCGGATAATTCCAGCAGGTAGGGAGCAGCACAAGGCTGGAAATGAAAGGGGTGTGTGGAGAGGAGAGGGCTCTTAGCACAGGACAGCCAGACATGGCTGGTTTTCGAGTGATATTTCGTGATGGCTAAAAGAAAAGAAAATCTTGCTTGGAACTCGGATATTATGATGTACGAAGAACTGAGTAGAGAGTATGAATTCAAATAAGAGATTGCGGCCAAGGCAGATATAACGAAAGACTATTCTCTACTGTGAGAATCACCGGCGAGCATTCCAGACGAATGAAAGTTTCCTTTGTACCTTTCCTATTTTTCTTCGCTGTTAGTTACTAGTTCCTTTGTAAGTCATTATCAAGCACGGAGGAGGTGCGAGTATACCTCGTTTGTATACTAGTGGGAGGATTCACAGACATAGCCAGGAATGCTCGGAGAGCAGCGCGAAGTATGCTCTAGAATACTGTGCGGGCAGAGAGAGAGATTCTCCGCGGAAGGATCCCCACCAGTTGGGATATGTGGTCAAGTTCTGTGTATTTAAATGATCAGCTCCACCGTAGATATTCAGGATAAGCAAGCAACTATCCGAAGAATATACAGCCGTTTCCTCCTATCCTACACTTTCTTTCTCTCTCTTATTGGCCTCTCTCCCGCAATCGGTACCTCATAACAACAAGTATGATAAAAGACTACTTTTCTGGAATTAAGGTCCGTGGAATGTTCTGGAACCGGAAACTATAAGAGGTATAGAATTTTTGGAGGGATTTCCCATATGTCAAATGTAGTGACTCTGTGAGCACCGGAATTGCTAGATGTTTGGAAGTCTTGGAGGTGGGAAATATCGGAGGTTTCACTCTAGTACAAACCAGCTCTTACTCCCTACCTTTTGTAACTTGGAATACCACTAGTGCTGGAAAACGGTTTAAGGGATTCTGATTGTAGCTGGAGACCCCCCCGAAGGCCGCCCAGCACAACCCATCGAGCGCCTGTCCGAACTACCCATGCAATCAAGATAGTTGTCGGCGGTAACCATGACCAGGAGCCAACAGCGACATCCCTGACCCTGCGATATATGACCGCTTACATGATCGCCACCAATGCCGCGCAGCTTTCCGAGAAGCAAAGAAGTCGGTATTCTATCACGGGTATGGGAGCACAGATCTGACGATTGAATGCATGTCAAAGCCCCACAAGATCTCCCTATATTTTGGCTCTTGTACTCGTATTATAAATTTATCAACATAATGAAACCCACCTCTGGATGTGGCGCTTGTTGATCGAGATATTAAAAGAAAAACCGGTCAACTCTCTCTGCCTATTAAATTTACAGGAAATGGGTCTGTTTCATGTCACCGAATGTTCTGACAGGCGGTGGAGAGCGTTAATCACTTCTCTCACTAAAGTGCCTGACGGGCTGATGGCGAGACGATCTGATGGAGATTTTGATACGGAAAACGAGGAAATAAAAGGAGAAGGAGTAAATATCAGGCCCTCTTTTATTGGCCCTAGCGAGCTTTTCTCTATTTTTCATTTGCTAGATTTTGTACTTTAAATTTCTCGCTTTCCTCAGCAGTTTTTTCTTTCTCCCCCAAGCGGAAAACCCCTTACTCGGTTTAACAAAAATAATGGCGCACCAGAGATCACTCGCGACGCAACCCCCCCTCTAGGGCGGCCCACAGCGACCAAAACCGCCACTACGCCCAAATCTTAAAACTTGAAAATCAAAAAACGTAGAATGTCCCTCAACCATCAGAATTTCGCAAGCAATAGGCTTAATTATGATCATAGGTATCATTGGGCACTAGAAAATAACATGCTCGAAAAAGGACGATAAGAAAGCTGGAAAAATAATTGACCAAAAAAACCCCCAATGGATCATACCGACAATGTTCCCAACCGGCCAGGCCGTTGGTAGGCCGCTCTGAAAATAGCCTGGGCCGATATAGGCCGAATTCGGCCGGCCTGCGAAAGCCTAGCAGGCCTGATAGGCGCCGCGGATGTTGGGGAGAAAGGAGGGCAAAAATACAATTATCAAACAATTATTTTCCCTTCTGATATCCCCCTTCCCCCTCTTTTCATGTAGGTTTCAAGCTGACCGGAAAGCGCTGGTGGAAGGAGGATGGCTACAACTCCACCAAAGCAGCAAGTAGCGGTAGGCACCGCACAAGCACCAAGGAGGCCGGAGATTTATTTTCTGCGGGAGTAAGATCTATTGCCCCAGAATGCGGCAAAGCACTAGACAGGAGTTTAACATGGAACCAATTTCACAACAGATGAAAATTTGTGCAAAAAAATAGAAAAGGCATGTGTGATGAAGAGGTGGAGAAATGCGGCAAAAGTGAATAAGGATGCTTACGGAAAAGGAAAATTATTTACATAGCAAAAAATAATAATCACAGAATAGCAGGTTCCAAGCTACCGTAATCCCCGTCTCGCCGTTCCCAGAAAGCACAATAGTTCGTAGCTCGCATGTCGCATTTCCCTTTCTGCAGGCAGGTTGCTGTAATGAGCGATATCATCTGAAAGCGAGCTGGAATGGTAAGCGATCAGGCAGAGATTGAACTATATCGCAGCTCCTTTTCTCTCGGGTGTGGCTGGAAAACTTACCAACAAGCTAACCTGAATCCTAATTGAGTCCGGCAAAAATATATGATGCCCACTCGGAGAGTTCATCTTTGGTAATCGTAATATTTGCTCCCTGTGGGCCAGGGGTATCGAAGATAGAATCGTAAGGAATCACAAGATTAGGGTGATTAGGGTGGTGGGTAACATTACCGGTATTGTCGATATCGAAAAACTGGCTGAACTTAGGCTTCTTGAAGGGCGACTTCTAGCAGATCCCTGGTCACTTCCTGGAGACATCTCCCAACACTCCAAGCGGATAGAGTAATATGGATTTTTGGTAATTCTAATAATAATTACCATGTTCGTCTGCCCCTTGGTATGTTCTAGCCACCAGCGAGCATCATATTGCAGCAATTGAAGGCTTTCGGAGTACCCCACTTCAACCATCAAAGATGGCCAATCATTCCTGCCGTCACGGGTACCAGCAGGCTTTAGTCCCGTATCCCCTTCCTTGCTTCTCTTGCCAGGAACAGTGAACCTTGTAGCCCCCACCGTGCGATAGGAATACTCTGAATGTCCAGGAATGCGTAAAATCTTGAGTATAAAAATAGATTAACTAGAAAGCTCCCCGATGTATTTTCGTGCGCCGGACCGGGCATCAATCTAATGATAAGGCTCTTGAGGCTTTCCTCATAGGTCAATCTGATACCACGACGAATTCCGAGCTTAACCAATGCCTGATCGAAGGGATCAATCATGTCTGCAGGTATCCTACTGACAAAGAGATAAGTCCCACTATCCAATTCAATACATCGACGAATCCTAGTATCAATTTGGTTGGCCAAACGAGCTGCACTGGAAAACTGTAACCTATTGTCTTCTGGGATGAGAGAAGCTAGTTTGGTGAATGGGATACTTGGATTTGCAGAGTTTGAAATGTCTGGATCGATATCACTCTGGTTTTGCGAAGAGCTCTAGGTGGGAGTTGGAGATGGAGAAGTGAAGACTGTTGGAACCTTTTGGGGCTTCATCTCCGGGGGACTTGCAGTAGGAGTGGTGTAGGTTGGATCCGTAATGGATTGACTAGAAACGCTAGAACTAGATGGTTCGTATTCGTTCGCCATCGGGATAATCAGTGCCTGGAGGCTATGAAAGGCAGAGGGTTTGAAAGGTAAGATTGTGGAAAGCAGAGAGTGTTGACTGACTACATTCCAAGCTAGACTTACGGCATTTGGCTTTTCCCCTCGTGTTACTGCCTAATCTGTCAACTGGTCATGTAATTCTGTTCTTACTTGTTTTTCTCTTGTCTTCCAAATTGATTCCTTATTTTCTTTCCTACTGCGGATATATGTTGCTGTTTCGCTGTATAAATAGTAGGCCTTCCTGGCCCTCTGAGATTAAATGAAGTTCCAAAGCATCTCTTGAATACACATGTTTCCGGTATACGGCTTGACAATTGAACCGTTTTCCAATAATAGCTTACCCCCAGAACCTGAGTGAGAATCAATGACTGCTACAATTCCTGATCTTTTCTCCATTATGTGCGATCATACTTCTTTCACGAAAACCGTGTGCTGCCAACCACGTTCTCATGCTCATGACTTTACATCAGTGGAATCATATTCTTTTTAAATCCCGAGCCGTAATGCAACACAAAAATTTGCAATAACCTCCTCCACATCCTGCCCCTAACCGGGCTCCTACGACTCCACATGTAACATCGTGACTTTTGAAAAGCCGACTGACCTTGCATAAAACCGCTACATGAATTCTAAGGGCAAAATTGGATGCAAGTGACCCTTTTCCTTCTGTTTTCAAATTGGGAGAAGTCCATTTTCACCGCAGAAAGAGTCTCCCAACGAGAGGGTCCCCCTTTTTTTTTACCGCTCACGCCCCAAGGCTTCCGGCAATTTTCGTCTTCACGCCATCGCAGTCTACTTTACAAATCGCACCATATTGGGTATTGGGGCACAAATATTTCCTCCCTTATACAGGCTGGCATTATTGTAAAATTGCAACCATCGACCTTGCACCCGTCCCCCTTTGGCTCAGCCGACCTTTACTTCTTTCTCTTGTGATCCCAAGAAAGCCACCATGTTTCACTCCGACATCATGTTACCAACCCCCCACCCCAAGCCCCGGCAACACCAACGCTGATTCCGGAGGTGGCGGTAGTGGAGGTGGTGGAGGAGGTGACGCCTCTATTGTGTGTGGTCGGGATCTGCAGCAGTCCGCGGAAACAAAGTTCGTATCGGCATCAGGAAAATGAAAGCAGAAAAAGGAATCGTCCCCCAGGGCCTGGGAGGTGGTAGAGATGGTGCCGGGGGTGATGCTGGTGGGGGACGGCCAGGATTGGCGCGGGATTCCTGAAGTTTTACTCAGTTGAAGAGGCTGGTGGTCAAGGCGCTCAGATCAAAGGTGTGTTTCCTATTATTATTTTACCCCCTGCAGGAGAGTTTGCGGGAATAGGCTTAAATGTTACCTTTCAAACTAGGTTCTTGAGGCTTCTACAGGTGCTACTGTGGCTGCTGCCCCACCTGTTTAAATGCTCTTTGTGCACTTGAAGAAAAGAAATCTGATAGTTACCCAGCAACCGGAATACCTCTTTCGATACTCCCCCGCCAATATTGTCTCTGTGGAACTGAATGAGCTGTTCCCATATTCGTTCTCTTACAACCTCCCGCTTCTGCTACTTTCTTGACAGGCATTGAAGAAGCTTACGGACTTCACTCACTCCCGCCCCACCAGACAGTTGAATGATTGAACCGAAAGCCGAACCTGCGACGGGATGCTAACAGAGATATCAAGGGTAGGCGTCTTATATCCCGATATGCAAATGTCCGGAAGCATACAGGCCAGAGGGAATGAGTAAAGCGTCTTGAGGGGATAGCCTACGTTGTTCAGGATGTGTTCCAGGAACCCTTTTCCGAAGAGTACCAGTGTACCACCCGACAGGATCAGGAAAAACTTTGCATTAGTAAGGTAGGTAGGGGTTGTAAAGACGTTATCTAATTGTGTTCTAGGTTCGGTAGGAAGAGAATTAGATTATGCTACCGCGCGTAGTAATTCGGGAGATTGGAAGAGGGAGACAGTGGATAGAAAAGGAAGGAACTCCAGCTCGCATCAACGATATTATGCTTTCTGGCACAGGCCGCTTGCCGCCTTGACGAGCTTTCTTGTTAAAATTATACTCAAGATCATAAGCATTCCCGGACATTGGGAGTACTTCTTTCGTACTGTGAGCAGTACAAAGTTTACCACTCCAGGAAATAGAAGCAAGGAGGGAGATGCCGGAACAAAGCCCGCCTGTACCCATGCAAACGAAGCCGATCGGCCATCCTTGATAGTTGAAGTAGGATACCCTGAAAGCTTACAATCGCTGCAATATGACTCTCACTCGTGGCAGGAACACACTAAAGGTCAGACGAAGATGGTAATTATTATTTGAATTAGCAAAGATCCATACTCTATCAGGTTGGAGTATTGGGACATGTTTCCAGATAATGACCAGACCCCAAAATAGTCAGCTATAAGCTCTCCTTCCATGACACCAATGGCTTCTGCATCACCACCCACCCCCTACTCTAGGCGTCCAGCAAGAGCACCATGAGCCGTTACCGCAGTCAACGACTTCACTCTCAAAGTGAGTCCAACACTTACTTCTCCTCACACTCTCCACTATAATACCCACAGATCGTATAAGCCCGACAGTTTAGTCAACCAACCCCTCCCCCCCCAATATAGTTTCCTCCGCTATCTTCCGTTGCACCCGACTTACCGACCTCCATTCCAACTCCATTCCTATCTCTACATAAATCTAACTCTTCTCCCTATCCACAAGCAGACCTCTCCCGCAACAACCATGTCCGACAATTCCAATAAAAGCACGTCCGGACACTACGTTCCCACCCCCCCCCCCCACCCCCATTGGTCTCCACCACCACCGAGAATAAAAAGACTATCCCGCAGAACCCACTCGCTGTCTCAAGCTCTCAACAGCCCCGCCCGATCCCAATTCCTCTAATTCCAGGCCTTCAGCACTCACCTGTCCTGTCTCAAACCGCTCCCTCGTCTTCAAGGGGGGAACTCCCCACGGATACCTCTTGAGGCACCTTAAGGGCCCCGGGAATCACAGACACACTGGCCAAGAGAAGGGTACATGGCTGCATCCTTACAAGATCGAGCACGACAAACTTGTAGCTGCAGGCAGTAAACTCCCTCTTTCCATAAGCCACTTCCAAGGAGATAATAACGAATCTAATATAGTCACACCGGCACAGGGCAAGCGCGAGGCGAACAATGTGACAGCGTAGAAGATGTCGAGGGGTGCTGGATTCGAGCTGCGCACTAGAAGCATAGGGATCACGGAGGAAGCGTTGGTTGCTCAGAAGGTGGCGGTTTGGGAGGGGATTGATGTTGCCAAACAAAGCGGAACGGTATCCGGAACAGTATCGAAGTTAGAACTCCTGATCGCCTTCCCTTTTAGAGGCTGTATGGAATTATTGCTAATAGGAGGGGGGGACCGATCAAGCACGATGCGTGGGTTCTCTTGGATTTTTTCACTAACCCTTATGGCCCTATTTATATCCCGGGAGTGTCCACAGGTTCCGTGCCAGGAATTCTAATGATATACCCAGGTCAGGACGTCCTTGCCTACTATTGCCTAAAGAATACATTATATGCAAATAAACACCGCGTGGAAAGTTTAACCTACTCATTCCTGCCGTCGTGCAGTTAGCCTTTGCCCAAAACTTCATATCTCCTTTTCTACAACGGTTCCCTGATCTATTGGTTTTGGTGTTTCTAGTGTTTCTCGTGCGGTTAGAGTCACCTCTACCTTACCCTCTATTTGGTGTTGGACAGGACGTAGAATTTCCTAAAGTATCACCTGAATACGACGGATGTGTGCCTCGGAGCAGGTGAACCCGCCCCGCTATATAAAAGGCCTTCTTTAGGTATAGGTTCTGAAGTTTCTAGCGCATGTAACAGGAGAAGGATATGGACAATGGCGCTCCTTACCACCCAAACACTACCTCCCTATGCCCCTCTATATTTTGCAGCCTTTTCTTTGTCGTCGATCTCTCACTTCGCATGAACACACCTCAAGCAAGGATCACAGAATTTTCCGAGTGCTAGTTGGTGATTATTGGTGGACATCTTCCGGACCGTCACCTGGGCTGAGATAAGTCAGAGTTTCACCAAGGTGCGGTATCATTAATAGAAGGCAAACACTGGGAGGTAACTTATTCCCTAACTTTGATATTTATGTCTCCTCGATTTTCTGGCTATGATAATTATCTTTAAATAAACAAGACTTGTCGGATCAAAAATAACCCCTAAGCATTAAGTGTAGCACTAGCACAGTAGAGTACCGTGCACTGCTCACGCCCGTTGGTATATAATCCGATAGAGTAAGCAGCTGTGCCGGTACTGTGTTTACTTCCGTGTTGACGAGATATAGGCTAGGAGGGGTCGAGGGAAAAATTATTATTATTTTGATAGTGTAACTATGGCAGCATGCACTAGGAGACGAGTATCGAATCGGCTAACCCGCACCATTGTGGCGATTTTCGCAGATGCAGCACTCAAACATCTTAGTAGCCGATAGCTAACTAGCCCGCAACAAACAAGCACATTTGCAATAATTTCCCCACACCTTTTTACATATTCATACCCACACCACTATAGATAATTTCACCATCAATTCCTCCACCATGTCGACGGCCTTACTCCCATCCCATATGCCCAGCACTTGATTGAAACAAATCCAAGCATTCGCACTCTGTGAATGACCAAATGAACACCCCATCTTACAGCCCGGCTACTTAGCCCTCTCTCTCTAACAAACTGCCTCGCGGGCTGAATTGCTAAATTAAGGTAGTGGAGCGATGAGATGTCGAATGAGATTTTGCATTACCACACTCGTACTCGAGTACAGTACTGAGTACAATGCCGGTACTATCAGCGATCGCGACGAGATCCCTACCTCGGGAGCTAACCCCATCTGTATTCCGCCGACACAGCTATTATCAGTTGATTAATATCTCTCCTCGCACGGATAGAAGTCCGTAGGGCGAACCCTACAACGGGTAGTTCCGGTGTCAAAACCACTAGCTCCCCGGTTGTGGCGCCTCTACCCGGTAACCCCGGCAGATGGCCTGAGGCTCTGCATGTCTAGGCTTGGCGAACCTTATTATTACACAACTTCCCCGCCTTCATCTTTTCCCACCGCGCTCACAACCCCCCTCAACCTCTCCCAACTAAACCACACCCATCAGAAAAAGAGAAGGAGGAAATGCCATCCATGTTCGATCTCTCCGGAAAAACCGCACTGGTCACTGGCGGGACCCGCGGTATTGGGCAAACAATGGCCCTAGCATTGGCAGAGGCTGGGGCGGACATTATTCTCGTTCAGGTGCTTAAGTTTCCCCCTATCCCACCCTCGACAATGAATATGCTGATCGGTAATAGCGAGACTCCAAAAACATCTCTACGAAGGCACAAATCGCCGCCATGGGGCGTGCGTGCATCATCGTCAACGCAGATCTTGCCTCCGACGCGGAAGTAAGCGCCCTGGTCCCTGGCCTCCTCGCAGACCTCTCCTCTCTCCCCAACCAGCGGATTGACATCCTTCTTAACTGTGCGGGGATCCAACGCCGTCATCCATCCCACCAGTTCCCTACAAAGGACTTCCAAACCGTCATCCAGGTCAACTTGGCTACCGTATTCACCCTCTCCCGTGACATCGGCGCCTACTTCATCGGCAACCAGATCCACGGAAGAATCATAAACGTGGCGTCCGTGCTCTCGTTCCAAGGGGGGGTTAACGTTCCCGCGTACGCTGCGAGCAAAGGTGCTGTCTTGCAACTCACCAAAGCGCTTAGTAACGAGTGGGCTGGAAAGGGCGTTGGCGTTAACGCGATCGCCCCCGGGTATATTGATACGGAGATGAATGATGCGTTGATGAAGGATGAAACGAGGAGTAAGCAGATTCTAGAAAGAATTCCGGCTGGGAGGTGGGGGCGTCCGGAAGACCTTAAGGGGCCCGTTGTTTTTTTGGCGAGTGAAAAGGCCAGCGGGTATGTTAGCGGGGAGTGCCTAGTTGTTGATGGCGGGTGGTTGGGAAGGTAGATTAGGTCAATATATCAACTAGCTTGTTATGAAATATATCTCCACTCGAGAACCGGTGGGGGCGAAAGTAGAGGGTGAGATGCGGTGCCGTAAATAAATTCATTTGATGATTGATCTGGTTGAGCAATTGTTATCGCATGGCCTTTAATATATGGCATCCCGGAAAGAGCCACAAAACTCCAGTTCTCCACTCCCGTTTATCTGGTCGACGTGTTGGAACTTCCACCTCCTCACTTGCCCCGCCCTCTCGAGTAACGCATACAGATGCTACCATTATCCCTCCACTTGTTTTTTTACCTCTTGAGTGCAATAGCACCTTAATTCAGTGCCTACCTCTACCGGTCCTACATTCCGGACTCCTTTCCACCAAGCTCAGAAGGCAGCCATGCCACCACCACCAGATAGGAGATCCCAAAAACAACAGAGGAGACGCATCACATCTTATGTCTATTGTCTCATGACGATCATGGCAGATCGATCGCACTCCCAAAAAACTGAGACGACTCGGGGCTCATAAGTAGGATCACATGACACAGGGTGGGGTACCCTCACCTAGCACCTGTGCAATGACGAAACCACCCTCCTGGTGACGCAGTTCATCACCTTCGGAACGCTTTCCCCCGCAATTTGTTTCCGCCACGAACACATATAACCAACACATCCTACCACCACAACCGAATCACAGCCAAAATCCAAAAACAGTCGAAATGCCCACGCCTGAAGAAGGAGAAGAGGAGATTCAAATCTCTCTCCTAACCGCGGCAAAAACTCTTAAGCAAACCAGCATCTCGCTACCCCCGCCATCCCCAACCGAACTACAAATTGCGATCCGTTCTACAACCCTCTGCGGCTCTGACCTGCACTATTACAATCACTATCGCAACGGTGATATAATTATCAAAGCTCCCTTGGTCCTCGGGCATGAGTCTTCCGGGGTGGTCACGGCGGTGGGAGAGGGTGTGAGGGAGAAATGGAGTGTTGGAGATCGAGTTGCGCTGGAGGTTGGCGTTCCGTGTGGGGAGTGTGGGGAGTGCAGTTCCGGCCGGTACAATATCTGCTCGGGAATGAAGTTCAGGAGTAGCGCTAAGGCGGACCCTCACTACTGGGGAACTCTCCAGGAGAAGATTAACCATCCAGCGAGGTGGTGTCACAAGTACCTCCTCTCCCACCCCCACCCCACTCTGAGAAACTAACAAGAGACGTGCGCAGGCTCCCAGACAACGTCTCGTTCACAGCAGCCGCCCTTCTAGAGCCCCTCTCGGTCGCCATCCACGCAACCCGTCGCGTCCGCAAACTCGGCACCCTAGGTCCTGGCAGCTCGGTACTAATCCTGGGCGCGGGCGCGGTCGGTCTCCTAGTCTCGGCAATGTGCAAACTCAGTGGTGCTTCAAAGGTCGTGATAACGGACATAAACACCGGCCGCACCTCCTTCGCCGTGGAAAATGCATTTGCGACGCACGCGCACGGTCTCACTATCCCCTCAAAACGCTTGGACACGGTGGAGGACAAATTGGACACTGCTAAGGACTCTGCAAACGCCGTGAAGGCTACCCTAGGTAGGGAGGAAGGGTATGATGTCACGTTCGAATGTACTGGGATGGAGATTTGCACGCAGACCGCGATCTACGCTACCAAGTCTGGGGGAAGCTTGGTGCTCCTGGGCATGGGGAATCCTATTCAGACTTTGCCGATTTCGGCAGCAGCACTGAGAGAGGTGGATATTCTGGGTGGGTTCAGGTATGCTAATACCTACAAGGAGGGAATAGAGATTGTTTCTTCCGGGTTGATTCCTGCTTTGGAGAAGGTTGTCACGCATAAGATGGTTGGGGTCGAGGGTGTGCAAGGGGCGTTTGAGATGGCTGGGAGACAGACGGATGACTTAGGGGGGTTGGTTATTAAAGTTGAGTGTGCTTTTGGAGGGGGGGATTAAGTGGGTGGCCCACTCACGAGGTCGTTTATTGGGGGTTGGGATTAGATAAAATGTGGTTCCAAGCTTATTGCGTTGTATCGAGAACCACAACCGGGGGTGTATAATAAGTGGATTCGGTCATATCATACTTTGTCCATATTCTCCTATTTTCGCAATAAAACATGTGCCGATCAAACGGAACCCTACAGATATGATTTATGCCCTGCTAGTCATTATCGTATCCTACAGTACCTTATCTTGCTATACTCGTACAACAACTTAGGACCACAATACTAGTACTCGTACGCCATCGGCGGTCAACTATTTCTTGGCGAAAAAGGCCTTTCACATCATGTTAAAGGAAGCTCTTTTCACCCAACAAATACAGTACTGTACCCCACACACCAACTATCACTCAAGACCCCCGGGAAAAAATTACCCTAAACTCAAGCCGATCACCGGAACAGCGCATCAAGTAAAATTTACTATGATACCAACCTGAACTATACAACTTCAGCTTCCCAAACTCCAAAAGCAGCCATCATACAATCCCTGTCTGTGGCCATCCGACTTTTTTTTAATTTTTTTTTAAGGCCTCCCACACCACCCCGAGTGACCATTCATGAATATATTACCCTACTTTCGGAGCACTACCCTCCTCCTCCCCAGCACCATTATAATAATATTATAATACACTAAGTCTTTCCTTTCCTTTCCCACTCCCCCCCCCCCCCGCCCCTCCCATTCCACCCCTACAGCTGAAAAACAATGGGGATCCGTTACCTATACACGAACCTCCGCCCGTACGCGCACCCCGCGACCCTGGACCCCGACACAGAAATCTTCATCGACGGTCCGGGCATGGCGCACCACGTCTACGAGCAATGCTTCCGTGCAACTACGGCGCCCCGGGACCCACAGACTACTGCTACTACTGCTACTACTGCAAACCTCTGGGATAGCGTGATCCCGTACCCCGTTCTTCAGGGCGCTATGATAAAGTACTTGCACATGTTGGAGTCTTGCGGGGTGAGAATGTATTGCCCTTCCTTCCTCTTTGCTGCTGCTGCCGGTAGGCAGACGGGTAGATGGGTAGGCGGGAGTTGAGTTAATATTCGGGGGGGGGGGGGGGTTTGTTTAGTGCAAAAATATACTTCGATGGTGCCCTCCCGTCCTCCAAGCGTCCCACCCGCATTTCGAGACTCGAGGAGTCGCTTCGGCAGCTCTGCACGGTGCATGCCTTATATGCGCACACGCTGCCGCAGTGCACGGACCCCCGCGGGGAGGTGGCGGACGTGTTTTCCGAGAAGGCGGTGTATACGTCCAGGCCATGTCTGCTGCCGTCACCCCCGTTCCTGATGGCGGCTACGTTCGCGGCGTTAAGCAGCAGTGAGTACGCGGGGAGGACGTCAACGGTTCCAGGCGAAGCGGAAGGGTACGCTGCACGAGACGCAATAGCAGCCGGGGGGATAGTGCTGACCTCCGATTCCGACCTGCTATTATTCCGCGGCGATGGCGAGGCGAACACCTGGGGAGTCACCATGTTCAGGGACGTCGAGGTGGATTTCACCACCAGGAAAATCTCAACCCTGCTATTCCGTCCGGACGACATTGCTAAAGGGTTTGACCTGGAGTTGGCCTTTCTGGGATACCTATCGCACTGCGACCCGCGCGCCAGCTTCTCCACCATCCGGGAACGGTGCGCGGCCATCGCGGAGCGAGGCAAGGGCGTGGAGGGGGAGATGGGGAGGAAGTGGCGGGAGTTCGCGGCGGGGTATACCTTTCCCGAGGGGGGTGGGGGGAGACTAGTCGATCCGAGGATCGCGGAAGTGCTGTCCTTGCGCGGGTGCGTAGGGAGGAAGAAGGAGATGTTCATGCCGATGCTATGGGAAGACACTAGCCGCGCGAGCGCCTGGGATGTCGGGAGGGAGGTGCGCGCGTTAGCCTACTCCCTGCTCTTCCCCGCGGAAATGTCCCTGGAAGAGATCTCCCGGCGAGGTCACGGGATAGCTGGAACGCCCGTTGGGATCATGTCCGGTAAGGAGGTTAAGCGGAGGCTCCACGACGTGATTTCCGAATCCCAGGAGGAAAATTGGCTAGCGAGGCACACTCTTCGTCAAATTGTTGGGGTGTTTGCTACTCGCAAGCAACCTCCGCCCCATACCTCCATACTAGAATCCTGTGCCTGTCTGATGTCTGGAAGTAATCGCCCCGACATCACCACCACCGCCTCCAGGAAAAAATCTGCAGATGTCCGCTGGACCTGGGAGCGCATCCAAATCTTTGCAATGCTGCAGGCAGCCTGGTTCTCCCTCGTGTTGCTAAGCGAAGTGCTCAAGGAGACTACCGATGATAAGACGAGGCTTGACGTCCTACCGGTTGGGACGTTGGACAGGAGGCGTTTTACCGACGCGCTGCCGGGGGTGGGGGATAGAGCTTTGGTTAGAGAGGTTTTAGCGGGGTATTTCGAAGAAGAGGAGGTGGAAGAGGAGGGGAGGGGAGAGGGTAGTATAGAGACTGGGAATGGAATATCTAAAGAGGAAGCTTGTGAAGGGGTATGGAAAGCTGTGGGCGGGAGGGCGCGGAAGGAGAAGAGGAGGGGACCACCGGAGAAGGCGGAAGTAGGGGGAACAGTGATTGGAGGAGGTAATATGTTTGCGGCGTTGGTAGGGTAGCGGCTCGCGTTGGGGGGGTGTGTTTCCCGGAGCACACCGCAGCCGTGCTGGAAGTGGTTGGTAATTTGTTATTGGTCTGAGTTTTGCTATGGGGATGATCCCAGTCACAAGAATGGAGGAATAGTGGGAGTATCTGGATTTTGGACCGGTGCGAGAATAAATATGGAATCTTGGAATCTTGGAGACTGGCTGGGCCAGCAAAGCTTGTATATATTGGCTGTTGTTCTGTTGCTTTGTTGTTATGGTCGGTCATATTGATATTCATATTTGATGCTCCCATGTGAAACGGTGAAATTCCGTGCTGGCATGCTAAGGCCAGATTGGGCAGTTGTTGGTCTGTGCTCCGTGAGAAAATCGGATCGTTCGGCCAGTTTAATGCTCAAATGACTCAGCAGTCCAAATCAGTTTAAATAACCCTCCGCAATAATATTGTTCCATGATAGGCTTGGCGTGCCGGCACCGAACTCTTGCCGTCTCACTTGACTTCGGATTTTAGTGAGCTGCCTTACTCGCGCGTCTTTGCCAAGAATACCTCCGCTAGCCGATACCTGGGTACTTGTGCACTAAATGTGGACTCTGACGACAGCAACAACCAGTGGCAACTTCAGTGAGCAAAGAATACTTGTACCAATCGCGTTCTTGCATACGCAGTGCCAATATTCCCTTGGATCTCAATACACCCCTCTGAACCTAATCAAGAATCACGACTGGTTTTCTGTTTTTTTTTACACTTCAGAATGTGGATGTTTGGTATATGGGTTAGGAGATGATTGCTTTTTTCATCATATGCAACACCCTATTGTAGAAGTAGGTATTCTTCATGTCCTGCAATCCGGACTGAGCCCGGAAAGTACTCCACTTTCGGCTAACGGAGGTATTCTTGGCAAAGACGCACGAGTACTGGGTGTGTGATAGGCCATGACTCTCTATCTTTGTGGTTTTGTCAGCTGATAGAAAATGCCCGGCCACCATACTTAGACTACAGAGGCAGTGGTAGAGATCAGATGGATCCTTGAGGCTAATTTAATAGACCGGAGCTACTACCGATTTGTTTCCCTTTATACATTCCCGGGATTGAAATTCACCTCACGATTTAGAACCTGGAACCCGGAAATGGCCCTTACACAACCCCACTCACATCCGCATTCCATTCATTAAACCCATAGCTAATCTTATTAAACCGCAATTGCCCCCGACGACGGCCGACAGCCATTCACCATAACCCCCTCAGCACCACCATAATCAGAAAGAAAAAATGCAGAATAAGTGCCCGCATCACACACTCTAGCAAGCACTCGGCCTAATATACAGCCCAATCGGCACGCAACCAGCCGACGACGCACCATTCCAATAGATCTGATAAGTCCCACCACCCTGATCACAAGCCTGCCATTCCATCCTCCCCTGATACGCCAATTGCCCGCCGACATTCTCGAACCCGGTGGTAGCCGCTCCGGCCGGCACGGATCCGCTGTGCGGGGTGGTAAACCCCACGGCGCGGCTCTCGCTCGGGAAGATGTAAAAGCTGGTCCACCCGGTGGGGGCCGAATGGTAGGAGGTGAAGGAGAGTCCGTCGCCACCGCTCGTGAATTCTAGCTTCTCGCTGGCGGAATTGTAGCGGCTGTTTCCGATGTAGGCGGAGCCGCCGAGCCACTGGAGTTCGGTCCAGATCAGGTCGGGTATCCCTTGGCTGCTGGATTCGAGGGTGAATTTGCTAGGGAGCGGGTCGCGCTTGTCTAGGATGGCGGCGGCGGCGGCGATAGAGAGGGGGAGGGTTAGGAAGGTAAGGGAGAGCTTCATTTTTTTTGAAAAGGGGGGGTTGGTTGGTTTCTGGTATGAACGAGTGTATTGGGTTGGTGAGGTTTGGTTTGAAACGGAGTCGGTGAGGGGTGGGGATAGGAAGGAAATCGGAGGAGGAGGGAGGGAGGGAGTGTTTTATAGACATGTTGTATCGCACGCGTTCCACATGGCATGAGCGTGCGCCCAGTGAATCAGACCACAACTGCACGCTCCCGAGAGAACCGCATATTGATCTGGGCCTGCAATAAATCACCGGCTGAATGGAAGGATTGAACTCCAATTGTTTCTATTCCAAGGGCAGAAGCCTTTCCTCTTTTAACTTATCGCTATTCCCACCGCCCTTAACATGTTCCACCAGGAGCTTACCCTATCTAGTCTATCCCCTCGTCTGTCCCTGGGTTGCCACGACAATTCCTTCGATAGTTATCATACAACCACTGATCCCTGTTGGTCCGTGCCCTAAACTACGTCATTATCGAAATCGGCAGGGATGTCCCGTATGCATCGAAGGTTCTCAAGCCCTGGTTGGTCGAACTCCCACGTGCGTAACGTTGAGTGTGCAGCCGAACACGCCACAGCCGCAGATTTTTGGTGGAGGGAAAGTCTGTCAAACGTCGCTGGAGCAGGCACAGTTCTCCTAGTGGTCAAGGAGGCCTGGAGCCAATCGGAAGAAGTTCAACAGGCTTACCCTTCACAATTACTCCGCGAGTTGCCGGCGGGAATGAGGGTCATGTGAAGTGACTCGGAAAACATGGATTGACCATTTTTCGGTCGTGATTAAAGAAGGATGTTTTGCGGTGGACCGTGAGAGGGGGCGGAGCCTGCCGGTATTGTTGGAAGGGAATAGCGATCAGTGAATTGGGCATGACCCAGTCCGTTATTATGGAGTTCCCTACCGTACTCGAGTACAGATCTCGGGCGTAAATTTAGTTACCTTGAAATCTACCATCCCCACTAGCCCTGTGATCTGGTGTCGCCGGGTTCTGGGTCGAAAGCCCATGGGGAAGAGCCTTTCTCCGAGACGGCATAAAATTAGCACACCGGATGTGTGAGATCTCATTAACCGTCATTAGACACTTTCAGCAGATCCCTGTTTTGAGTTGGAATTTGAGGTCGAAAAATGATGAGCACAACTCCAGGGATACTTGAACAAGTGCCCAGATGCCACTAACTGTAAATTGAGTTGGCTTAGAAGTTTGACACCAGATCGAGTATGCTAGGCTCTGATTTCTATCTTGGTACCGAACTAATATATTTATTTATGGACCAGCATTACTTGGCAATTTTGGACAAGTCGCTAGACTTGTCTACCTGAGTCATTTTTCGAACTCGAATTCGAACTGAAGTTTCTTTTTTTTTCTTTTTTAATTCTACTGTATTAGAAACCACTTTAGTATTTGTTTCTTTTCTCATAACCTCTCTTATTAATTTCATATCCAATTTATTTCAATCCATTGATCAATTGAGCAACCACTCTCAATATCGATCTCTACCCTATTGTATAAGAAAAGTTGAGAAGCTCTATCAAAATTCTAATCACCCACCTTCAACCCCCGAGTTATTCGTAGATATCGTAAGAAAATGAATAATTAAACCTCGTGCTCAGACTTCCAAAATGATAAGGGGTGTGACATGACCGCGAAAACTGACCGCCTAGGCACCAGATGAAAACAAAATAATACAAAAAAGTGCCAGACCCAGTAAAGGCAACTCCAACGTCCTACGATCGCTGAACATGAAAACATACCCCCGCCAAATATAGAGTCCCTATTGATTGGCTCGGACGTCGGGAGAACAGAGATCCGACAGAAATCAGCAGCCAACTATATATTTGCCAGGAGTGTATATTCTCCTACCCCACGATCGTAGCGCGAGGTTAATTATTCAAGTTCTTGCCAGGGGCGTTCAACCTCAAGGTTTGGAAAGGCGTTTTTCGAGTGCTAAGTTTCCAGTCGATCTATCAGCTTTCTATGAAAAAAGGCATTACAGCAGCAGCCAAAGTTTTTCGACTCGAAAAGCCCGCATAGCCGTTTTTCAAACCAGGGGCTGGATGCCCTCTCATAATCTGTTTGTTTTCCAGACTGAACCTATCCTGGGCTGACAAACATGGTATATTTCACGGGATATTGCGGCATCCACAGGACGTGAGGGCGATCGTCCCTTGTCAGCCACCATACAAGTACTGTCGGGGGTTCTGTCTCTCTCGGCGTTCGTTCGGTGGGGAATAGGAACTTCCGAAGGGAGGTAAATTTGGTTCACTTTTCACGATTCCACGGCTGGGGTCAAACGAGATAAAAATCAGAGAAAAACAATGATGAAGATTGATGGAAAGGGGGTGCGGTTGATGATGCTTGCTACCCTCGTTCCTCCTTAAATACAAGTTTGTCTAGTGTACACAACTACTGAATCCAACCGTATCCAAACATATGCGATGTTTGCTCGGTTCCCTGAGTCCATCAAGAGCCATGACAACACAGTAACTTACTACCCCCACCAATCATATTGCTGCTATCATAGCTGCCTACTGCCACAGCAACCACAACGCCAAGTTTTTGAATTTTTATTTTTCACACTTTTTTTCTTCCCAGAGGTTGCCTTGCAGAATAGACATTTCTATTATTTTTCCTACCAAGAAGTTGTGCTGCTCTTCACTTGTTGGTGTTTGATGATAATTCACGATTATTGACGAGAGGCTACCGTTGTCGCGAGTATTTCGAGTATGGTAATGTCGGTCACGTGGATGGCCTTGGTGAAAACTACTCAGCAACACACAAAACATCGTGAATGTTTGATACCGTCACTCTAGTACTGGTAGCTTAGCACCGTAGAAAAAGGGGTATTTAAGGGAGAAATGCGGATGAGAGAGAACCATCACCACAGTACCCAGAAAATAATCAACTTTCATTACTTTTTCATTGCCCTTTATCTTATTCTACAATTTCGCTCAGGAGTGTGTCCTTCGGAATTGCCATAACCCATCAAAGAACGCTGGAGAACCCAGGAGGAACGACAGTATCATACAATATGGTCATTAGTTGCGCGCAACACTTCGTACGGCATTGCGGATACTGGTTGGATCTGCTATCCGCATCCTGAGGAGGCCTTGAGTCACCGCGATTGGAGACAGAAAAAAAACATCCCGAGAAGCGAAAGCGCTTTCCAGATGGAGCACCGTCCAACCTGCTAGATCTCATTAATTGCCACAGTACTCAAGTATTCGTAACTTTGAGAGCCCACCCGGCAAAGCCAACCATGCTTAGTGGAGTGATTTCCACTCCGGAATCCGATGCGGGGATTTGGCGAGTCTTTACTAAAGTAACTAGGAATTCCCCTTTCTCTGGGCTACAGGTATTAGGGGGCGTTTGCTGGGACCTTTACCCTCAAAACATAGCCTGGGAAACAGACCAGTGGCGTGTTCTGAGCTTGTTCATTTCTGAGAGCTCGCTACTAGTATTGATATTTGTATTATAAAAGAAAAGGCACACAATGTATTACTAGCAGTAAGGACTTGGAAAATGCATTGGGAAGTTGGGGCAAAACAGAAAGGAATATGCGCAGCGCTTTAGTTCTCGAGTACTGTTACCGATAAAATTTAGCTTTACTCACTTTGCGGCTCTTTAGCTAGTTTATGAATAACTAACCTAGGTTAGATAGGGGTTTATTCTCTTTGCTTGGGAGGCTGTCGCGCTTTCTCCCCACCACTACAACGACGACCACGCCGACTGGGGCGAGGGGAACACAGCACAACGGAGGAACCGTTTGGACTGTGGGTGGAGCGAGGAAGAAAATTTGTGTTTGTGGGTAACAAGAGAAGGATATCCTGTACCTAGTTAGTCGGACAACCAGTAAGGTTGGGCTTTCTTTCAGTGGGATATTTTCTCTTTTGTGCTGTTCTCTGGGTTGGTTTACGAAGTAGCTTAGTGGATTCAAATTGATCATGACTTGTGTGGTTTTCCTTTCTAGTTGAGATCCTTAATTGTGACATTTGTTTGCCTGTACCTCTTTCGTTCCACAGAGTAGATACAGTAGGGGTTTTCAAAGTTAAAAAAGTTGACGAAAAGTAGGTTACTGTGGCGTTTTGGGTAAGCTTGGCATACACAAAAATGGTTAATTTACAATCACTTTACCATACCATACCATACATTTTTTTCAG
>Ga0307509_10001390_pt1 | contig 41058 bp, 36 predicted proteins | sample 10_EM_MG_FD_202245 | JGI IMG/M metagenome (GOLD analysis project Ga0307509, IMG submission 202245) | Populus trichocarpa ectomycorrhiza microbial communities from riparian zone in the Pacific Northwest, United States - 10_EM | ecosystem: Host-associated > Plants > Roots > Unclassified | place...
TGCAGAAACTCATATCCTATTGACGGAGTTAAGTGTACCCGAGTTGGTCCGACACTTCCAGCTGGATAATTCCTGATGGAGGGTAGACCTCGGACAAACCCTGAGCAGGACAGGGTCCTCGCACAAGGTCGGAGTAGTGGTGAATGCCAAAGGCTTAAATCTGATATCTACTTAACTTTAAGCGTTTGGCATTCTACTTCGATACCCAACTTTCCTCGAGAGAACTTATTGAGTGAAGCTTTCAGCTTAACGATATTAAGTTTTACCGTTTTGATTCTTTTGAATTATTTACCACATCTTTATCTTCTACTTTGAGTGTTTGGTACGGTCGCAACCTTAGAGTTGACCTCTCTATAGGGTGCCCCCGTTACAAGATCTTACCTAGCCGTCCATGTCGGTATCAATCTCCAAGATATCAAAATCTGGAGGTGGTGATCCGCGGACCTCAGCTACAACTTGCTTAACAGCAGGTTTAGGAGCAGCTTCAATGCGTCACGATTTCGGGACTGGGGTGGTTTCGTGTTCAGCTTCACCGGCGCCTCGTTTTCGATTAATTCAAGAGGACGCAACGACTGGAGTAGCCGAAGGACACTTTGCCCAATAGTGACCGGCTTGTCCACATCGAGAGCATTGATTCAACCGTTTGCGTTTGTCAATCACAGTCTGGGCAATATCACGATGCATTTTCGTGTGCTGTGTCTCTTGGGGTCTTGAAGACCCAGACGTATGGTTGCGGGGTTTCTGTTGCCGTGGCCCCGAGCCTTTCCTTTCCTTTCGCTGTCTCTTAGCAGAAGATTGCCTATCATCGCTCCTTTCCAGCTTGGAATGATGTTTTTCCCTTGAAACCGTACAGTTAAAGGAAGCAACATCTTCCAACTGATGTCCGGTTTGGCGGAGGAGATTGATGTATTTGACATAATCGTCAGGAAGCGGAGTTTTCAAAGCCCATGCATTGCGAAGGTCTGTAGTTATACCTACGCGGGCTTTGTCCTTTACAAAATTGCCGCTATATCCCAACTCTCAAGCCAGTCTCATCAGCTCGTCACAAAAGTGATCAATCTTACCGGACTTCATAGTCAAATCATTCCACTCCCGAAGAGCGCGATCCCGATTACAGTGTCCTCCAAAACTTGACACCAGCCGTTGCCGAAAACCTTCCCATGTACGAAGGACATTTTTCGGATCGAAGGGAATACCTTCTCGATGGGCACCCTCTTCACTAATGTAAGGGTGTATGCTCTGGAACCATTTTTTGGCCGGACCTTGGACAAGGGGGATTACCAAACTGACTTTATCCCAGTCCTTGCGGAGGGATTCCCTAAAATAGTCCAGTTTGATTTCACAATCCTGTATGAAGCGTTGAGTATCGGTAGAGTCACCTTTGAAAGGATCGACACCTAATTTCTCAGGTTTCTTCGGTCGATGCGCTGACTTCTTACCCTTGCATTGTTTCCGAAGATACTCAGCAAGCTCATGACACCGCCTATCATACTTTTCCTTCCTCGCATCAATCCAGTGGAACTTACGTCTTCCTAGGAATTTCCGCGGATCGGGAAGGGAGGAGTCAGAATCGCCATCTGACGAGGAGTCAGAATCACACGGGTCTCCACCGCCTCCAGCGTTTCCACCATGGCGAGGAAGATTTCCTCCACTGCCACCAGCGTTGCCGCTAGGGCCTCCCCTAGGGGAATCATACCCACGAAAACCATCTTCGCCCGGCACGTCTTCGTCCATTCTCTCAGGTAAGGGTTAGACGGTTGGGGAGGAGATTGTTGGCTAGCGGCACGAGTGTTAATCGCGTAGTCTCTTAAAAAATCAGGGCAATCATTATGCCTAGTGTGCCTTACACTCTCACCGTACCCGCATAGGTTCTGATTTGACTTTGGCTGGGGAGTGTCATTCAAAGGTCTCGACAAAGTCTGGATCAGCTCAAAGTCACTCTTGAGACATGGAAACCTATGCGCATAGCGAATATCGCTTCGTTCGGCCACAACCCTACAGTCAGGGGAACAAGCACCCCTAGATGCTGGCGCCTCTGACCTTCGGGCAAAACCGGGAGGTCCAATATTACCCGAAGGGTTTGCTGGTGCGTCTGGTGCTATTGCCGAAACAAATGCACCTGGGACTTGTGGAGTGGTGGGTTGAGGGGTTTGCCCTGCTACCGCAAAAGGTCGTTCTCGTTCGATATGTATCGCCGGCGTATTTTGTTCACCTGCCTGAGGGGCAGGTACGGTTGACGATCGTGGTAGGGGAGAGAGCGTTGTGGGAACAGCCTCCGGACGTGGCGGCTGGGGAGAATTCTGTCTCAATGATTTCCCCGACGAAATAGAGCTAGACTTGGTAAACCTGACAGGACACGACGATGGCCTGAGGTTTTTTGCCGAAGGGGTTGTTCCCCCAGAACGGAAAACTTCACTAAAGGCAACTTCGAGAGGGGTTGGACGTTTCTGGGCTTCGGCCACCTGCCTTTGCAATTCCGCAAGCTGCTCTTGCTGTGCGATGAATTGTCTACCCACCTCATTCAACCAAGGTTGATATTTATCATTAATCATGCAAGCTGCAACTTCAGCAGCAAAATGAGGAGGGGGTTCTATTGCCAAAGGGAGGGCAGGGGCAGCGTTCATGACAACGTCATTCTCAGCGTCGATGGAATACCACTGGGCAGCGGCTTGCTCCAAGGCCTCTACCCGTTTCCGAATCATTTGATCGGACACAGCTAACTGGCGGAATTTCTTTCGTTGGTATTCCATCCAACGATTAGCATTTTCCACAATGTCTGTTTCAAATGCACGCTGATGCTCTTCAGCGACATTGAGGAGAGGGCTTTGTGCAACTTGCATCTGCCTTGTTATTTCCTCAAGTATATAAGGTTCAAGGAGATCTTTTGTGAAATCAGCAAAAGTCATCTTCCGCCGTCTATTCTGGGGTATTCTCTCTCCAACTGACGGGTCAAGAGTGAAACTCTTGAGGAAGGCACAAGGGTCTTCAATCTCCATCTCTCTAACCGTACGGGGTACCTCTTCTTCAAAGGTAGGGTCATTCTCAATGTCATATGTCAGGAGCTGCTCGATTGGCCGCCAACCGAGTCTTCTCAGGTCTACTCTTGCAGCGGTTCGAGATATTTCTCTCTCAATACCAGTCATACGCTCCGGACGAGAATGAGAGCAGGACACAGCCATAGTTGAAGACATTGTTCTTTCCACCCGATGCTTGTTGTACCAGACAGGCGACTCGTAATCAAACAATGTCCAAACTGTAGGCCAACACAACAATTCTCAGAAGAGAGTTGAGCGAGTGCGCTTAACTATATACTGTAACGGGGGCACCCTAGAGAGAGGTGAACTCTAAGGTTGCGACTGAACCAAACACTCAAAGTAGAAGATAAAGATGAGGTAAAATAATTCAGAAGAATCAAAACGGTAAAACTTAATATAGTTAAGCTCGAAGCTTCACTCAATTAAGTTCTCTTGAGGAAAGGTTGATTGTCAAAGTAGAATGCCAAACGCTTAAACTTAAGTAGATACCAGATTTAAGCCCTTGACATTCACCACTACTCCGACCATGTGCGAGCACCCTGGCCTGCTCAGGTTTTGTCCAAGGTCTACCTTCCATCAGAAATTATCCTGCCGGAAGTGTCGGACCAACTTGCGTACGCTTAACTCCGTCAATAGGATAAGAGTTTCTGCAATGCATCTCCAATACAACCGCAGGAGGAAAAACTCTTCCTATCGAAGGCACGCCAGTGGCTAACTGTGATGCCAACAACCGGAGTCAATACCTAGGTGGTGGACTCACTAGCCCAGTGGTAGTTTCGTCTATACAAGCTATGCAGTCCATTATTTAATCTACGCAACTATCCAATGTGACAATTTGACATGCAAGCTACCCCGGTGAGATGTAGCCGATGGCTGGCTAAGTGGGCGCTACCCATAGCCAGCCTCTCGGGACATACTCTACTGTGATAAGACTCATACCTCTAGAGTCCATTGACAACCCATAGTAATGCTACAAATCAAGGAGAGAAGGTCCCGGCTGGTTACTGAGGTATTTGTCCCAAAGCACCCTAGCCTTCTTGGACTACCTGAGTACCACTAGGAAGACTACCCTACTACCTGCAGGCTTAGATAGACTCCTAGGTGCCGGAGAGACCATATGTGGACAACCCCCATTTTGGCGGTTACCCATACTCCCCTTATATATCTTGCGAACGACATTCAGTCGAACAAACGGCGACGACGTATACGGTGTTACGGCAGCCGCTCCAATGATCTCTTTTTACTAGCAAACGAGCAACTATGCAGCCGTCAGCCTATGACGCGCCGTCCCAATTCTGGGGCCAGAGGGAGGTGTTAGCTAAACCCGCCCAAGTTCAATAGCATGTTCGGGCCACCATTAATCAGGCGTGGGGTCTCCCTCCGCAGATCCGTGTGCGCCCATGAACATCTAAGCGGCCGTAGAATGTGAGGCAATCAACCTCTAAGTTCTAGGATGACTTTGCCGGTGAAGGTAGGGTAACTTGGACTCCACAGTAGGGTAACTGGGGTCCATGGGCATAATGGTCAAATTCCCAAGGTAGGGTAACTTTGCCCCTTTATGCCTTTAACTGCTTCGGCAGCCTTCCAGTTGACTACCAAAGTCGTCTCGGAGTGCCGTGTAACGTTCCCATAAATTCTTTGACTTTATGCGAACATACTTCCGAAAGGTTACCCTGCCTCCTAGAGTACCCAAGGCTACTCACTATCCCCTAGACCCTGTCCTAGGTTACCCGGCTAGATATATACTAAGTATATGAGACCATACCACCTTTGGTTACCTCTTGGTATACCATTTGGGCTAAGGTGGTAGTTATTGTAGCTACCTATCGTAGGGTCGTTACACCTAGGTTACCCGGCTGGATATATAGTAAGTATATTTGACCATACCACCTTTGGTTACCACTTGGTATACTGTTTGAGCTAAGGTGGTAGTTATTGTAGCTACCTATCGTAGGGTCGTTACAATGCTCTCCCTGAGCATACCAAATACATATCATCCTATTGACCTAGTCCCTGATCCTAAGTTACCTGAGGGGCCAATATATCCCTTATCCAAGAAAGAATTGGATGGTCTATGAGATTATATTAATGAGATGGAAGACGATAGAAAGATTAGAAGGTCTTCTTCGCCAATAGGGGCTCCTATTTTATTTGTACTAAAGCCTGATGGTACGCTTCAGCTATGTGTTGATTACAGAGGGTTGAACAAGATTACTATTAGGAATACGTATCGAGTACCCTTGATGAGTGAGCTTAGAGGCAGGCTCGGTAAACCCACTAGCTTGACTCAATTGCATTTGAAGAATGGGTAATATCTTATCCCATGCCAGAAGGTGAGGAATGGAAGACCGCTTTTAAAGGCTGACACTGTCTTTATAAGTATAACGTGATGCCCTTTGGGTTATGCAACCTACCATCAACATTCCAGAGCATGATCAAGGATGTATTCTGTGACATGGTAGATGTCGGAGTCATTGCCTATATGGATGATATATTCATCTATACTGAAAGTGTAGAGGAACATGTCGCCCTTGTATGGCGAGTGATGCAAAGGCTAAGAAAGACACGCCTTTGCGTTAGTAATAAGAAATCAAGTTTCCATCGTCAGGAAGTAAAGTTCCTAGGATACAAGATATCCAGCAGAGTAATCTCTGTGACAGGTACCAAGGTTGAAGAGATCTGGGCTTGTTCCATGCCCAAGAAAGTTGTTGATTTGCAAAGCTTCATGGGCTTTGCTAATTTTTATCGTTGGTTCATGAAATGCTTTACTAAGATAGCTAAAGCATTGATGGACTTGACAAAGAATGATATCAAATGCACGTGGACTCCTTTGTGTCAAGAGGTATTTGAAACATTAAAGAAAACTTTTACCACAGGCCGAATTCTGACAGACTTTGATGACACTCTCCAACTAAATTGGACACCGACGCTAGTGACTTGACACTAGGGGCCGTATTATCTGAACTCTGTTAACATGAGAAATCGGACCCAGTAGCTTTTCATAGTAGAAAGTTATCGCCACCTGAGATAAATTATGACGTTTATGATAAGGAAAGGGCTGCAATAGGGGCAGCCTTTAAACAACAGGCATACATGTTAATGTCTGTTGATAATCAGATAGTGGTGTACACTGATCACCAGAATTTACAATACTTTAATACTACAAAGACTCTGAACCGAAGGCAACATCGCTGGGCTGAGTTTCAACAACTGTTGAATCTTAAGGTTATTTATAAGGAAGGATAGTTGAATGAGAAAGCTGATGCTTTGTTGAGGCGTAGGGACTACCACCCTGAAGGGGTGAGTAATTCCAACCATTTTACGTTTTTTCACTCTGGACAGTATGTTCCTGAGAAGTCCGTCATCTACCGACCACACGTGTTGCAAACGTGTCAAGGTTTTCGGTTGCAGACAACCTTTCATGAGGTTCTTGTAAAACCAGCCGATAATGATCAAACCTATTTAGCAACACTAAAGACACTCCTCAAAGGTGATAGTAAGGTCGATACAAATTTCACTATTAAAAAAGACTTGTTTCTGTATAAAAACAGGTGGTATATTTCAAAGGATGAAGGTCTAAGGCGAACAATCATAGTGTCAGAACACGTTTCAAAGATTGCTGGACAGTTCCGAACATACAAGAAAATTGTTACTGTTAGGGCTAACTTCTATTTGTCCAAAATAGATGAACATAATACTGAGTACATTCATTCTTGCAATGTATGTTAACTTAATAAAGTTATCAAGAATAAGAAGTATGGGCTATTAGAACCTTTAGAAGTTTCTATAACACCATGGACCACAATATGCTTGGACTTCATTGTTGGGTTACTGAAGTCAGAAGTGTATACAAGGATATGGGTCATTGTAGACAGGTTCTCCAAGATGGCACCCTTCATTCCGCTAAATACTGAGGAGGATAATAAGGAACTGGCCTTGAGGTTTGTGAAAGACGGCTGGCACCTACACGGGCTTCCTGAATCGATTGTCTCTGACCAAGATACCTGATTCTTGTGTAGATTTTGGACAAGCCTAATAGAACTACTCCAAGTAAAGTTGAATATATCAATGGCATTCTGTAACAATCCTACCGGGGAAGATTAGTCGTGCAACAGGTAACGAACTTCTTACGTGATCTTTGTGGAACTATCTTATAGTTCTCGTTTGTAATTAGACTAATCGTATAGCCTTCGTTCGGCATAAGACTACCTTTAGTCTTACTCGTAGATCTTAGACTAACTTATAGTCTATCTTCCGATTCCCTATTCTCCTGGAGGAGCGATAGGGGCGGTCCTTGTATTACAAGGTCGTAGGAGCTCTGATGCAAGAGCGAGAGGTAGAGGTAAAGAGTCTTGTATTGAAAGTATAGTGTAAGAAAGTACTTAGATGGTTGCTTGAAGATCCTATGTCCACGGCCCGTCGCGATCCTTTATATAGGCCTCTTCCCGCAACAACCCTGACCCTGGTGACTCATACCTATGAGTCACACGATCATGACTCATAATCAGTCATACCCGAAATCCATCAGATGACTCATATGAGTCACTGCGCAACATACCGTAAATCAAACATAAACCAATCATAAAACATAAAACAAGTCATTTGTGCAAAATGCATCATATGCGTGAAACTCATGACTCATAATATGAGTCACGCGCGAAAAGTCATTACATCATTATGACTTACAATCGTGAGTCATAGAAACATCAACCAATCATAACATAAGGATGTCACGCAAGTGCGAGTCATGTGAAAATCTATGAGTCAAACGACTTCATAGTGTGAAAGAATAACATACCTATGACTAATAAGTATTAGTCATGTGAAACCTGCTTTGCTTAGTCACAATTTGTGACACATTCTATCCTGAAAGCGATGGACAAACTGAAAGGGTTAATCAGAGACTGGAGCCATAATTGAGGAGTTATTGCACCTGTCAGCAAAACAATTGGGTATCGCTATTGCCGTTTGCAGAACATTCATATAATACTTGAACGTCTGAATCCACGAAGGCTAGTCCCTTTGAAATCTTTTATGGATTCTCCCCCCAAATGCAATGGTCGGGAATGGTGTTTGATAATAAGGGAATACACCCCGACAGTGAGCTTATAGTTAAGGATTGTGAAGGTACTTGGCAAGAAATCTGAGAGACAATACACCGGGCACAGGAAAGACAAAGGAAATGGTATAATTAAAAAAGACATGCAGCTCCGGAATATGTCATGCTGGAGGATGTCCTCTATGGTAGAGCTAAGACAGTGGACAGAGTGATGCTAAACCTCAAGAACCTCCGCACAAAGTGGCCTATAGAAAAACTAGAGCATAAGATGCTTATACCTTTGGTTGTCCTATGCAAGATTGGTTCTTGGGCCTATGAGATCGCACTGCCAGACAGCTGGGAAATTTATCCTGTATGCCAGGTCAGGTTGTTGGAGCTTTACCAAGAAGATCCAAAGGGAATACCTCAGAAGGAGATACCAACTCCAAAAATTGTGGACAATGAGCCTATTTATCTTGTCTTCCAGATAGTAGAGTCGGTGGTATGGGAATCCTAAGAAGAGGTTTCCCGACCAGTTTGTGCAGTGCATGGCTACTTTAGAAGGGTACGGTCCAGAAGAGACTTCTTGGGAACCGTTTAAGATATTAGAAGATAGCGCAATCAACGCATCGCAACAGTTTTATGAGAGGTATCTGTCTAAATCTAGAGACCATAGAGTTATAGACAATCCAAATCGTGTGTCTAAAGGACAAGGTTGACTGGCTGAAGACAGACCAAGAGAAGACGGGAGTAGTGTAACAACCCTACAATAGGTAGCTACAATGACTATCACCTGAGTCCAAATGGTATACTAAGTGGTAAACAGATATGGTATGGTCGCGTATACTTATTATACAAATAGCTGGTAAACCTAGGATAAGGCCTAGGAAATAGCAGAGTAGCCTTGGGTACTCTACAAGGCAGGGTAACCTTTTGGGAGTGAGTTCGCATAAAGTCAAGGAATTTATAGAAACATTACAGAGGCCTCGGAGATAACATTAGGTGTTGACAGGAGGACTTCCGAAGTGGTTACAGGCACAAAGAGCAAAGTTACCCTACCGTGAGAATTGGACCTTTATGCCCATGGACCCCAGTTACCCTACTGAGATGTTCAAGTTACCCTACCTTCACTGGAAAAGTCATCCTAGAACTTAGTGGTCGATTGCCTCATATTCTATGAGCTCTTAGATGTTGATAGGCACACAAACATCTGTGGGGGAAGGCCCTACCCCTGAGTAATTGTTGCCCGAACATCCTAGTGAACTTGGGCCAGTTTAGCTAACACGCCCCACAGGCCCCAGCATTGGGACAGCGCGTAATAGGCTGACAGCTGCGTAGGTGTTCGTTTGCTAGCAAAAAGAGGTCATTGGAGCACCTGCAGTAACACCGTATAAGTCGTCACCGTGCGACCGACCAAATGTCGTTTGCAGGATATATAAGCGGAGTGTGGGTAACTGAAAAATATCGTGTGGCACATAAATGGTCCCTCGGGCACCTAGGAGTCTATCTTAGCCTACAGGTAGTAGGGTAGTCTTCCTAGTAGTACTTTGGTAGTCCAAGGAGGCCAGGGTGCTTTCAGGACTAATACCTTAGTAAACAGGCGGGACTTTCTTCCCATAATTTGTAGCATTTCTATGGGTTGTCAATGGACTCTAGAGGTATGAGTCTTATCACGGTAGAGTATGTCCCGAGCCGCTAGGTATGGGTAGGGCCAACTTTCCCAACCATCAGCTACATCTTGCTGGGGAAGCTTGCATGTTAAATTATGACCTTGGATAGTAATGTAGATTAAATGATGGTCTGTATAGCTTGTATAGACGAAACTACCACTGGGCCACTGCGTCCACCACCTATGTATTGACTCCAGTTGTTGTCATAACAGTTAGACACAGATATGACTTCGATAGAAAGAGCTTTTCCTCCTCGGTTGTTGTATTTGAGATGGATTGCAGAACCTCATACTCTATTGATGTAGTTAAGTGTACCCCAGTTGGTCTGACACTTCTGGCAGGATATTTCCTGATGGAGGGTAGAACTCGGACAAACACTGAACAGGACAGGGTGCTTGCAGAAGGTCAGAGTAGTGGTGAATGTCAGAGGCTTAAATCTGATATCTACTTCAGCTTTAGCTTTTGGCATTCTACTTGAACAACCAACTTTCCTCGACAGAACTTATTGAGTCAAGCTTTCATCTTAAGAATCTTAAGTTTTACCGTTTTAATTCTTCGTGAATTATTTTACTCTATCTTTATCTTCTGCTTTGAGTTTTTGTGCAGTTGCAACCTTAGAGTTCACCTCTCTATAGGGTGCCCCCGTTACCGCCCCTGGGAATTGTTTCCCCCTATATTTCCTGGAGTCCCAACATACAGGAGTCCCTACTCCCTCACACGCTGGGCCCAATGGGGTTTTACTACAGTTCATCCTATATTTTGTTTGACTTGTGCGAGTCATTTTGTTTTTCTTAAGTTGGTGGTGTCTACTATTGGTTCGGAATGTTTATCTTTTCCGCTCAGCTCTCCCGGACTGTTTGTGTTCCTGGCTCTCAGGCCTGGATTCCTATCTCCCTTTTTTATTCGTTATTTTTTGTTTAATCCATGGTATTGTTTTTAGGTACATGTAAACTAATGTAAACACTTCCCCCAGGCACAAATTGCTGTATTCGAAGAAGACTCCATGGCAAAGAAAGCCAACCCCCTTCAGCCAAGGGAAAAACAAGTCATCCCAGGTTCCTCTGGTGTGGAATCAACCGCAAATCCCCAACCAAAAAGGCACAAGAAAAAAATAACAACCCCAATAATAGGCAGGACACTTGCCCGACAGCCTAGCCAGCAGAGGCAGAAGACAACAAGAAAACCTTCCTGAACATCTCATGAAATAAGAAAGACAAAGGAAAGAATTGTAATGCTACTCGCGTCAGAAACTTCATTATGTCGGGTGTAGGGTCATCAGACAAACCCTTCCTCGCTTTTAATCGGATTGAGGAATCCTTTTCTTATGAAAAACTGTATGCCAGCCCAAGAGCAAGGCATCCGGTAAAGGTGTAGTAAACGATCCACAGGGCGGTGGTGCAACCAGCGGTAGTGCAATACTAGCCATACAGTGCCAAGAAAATCTGACGGAGTTGAAATATGAAGGAGGGCCAAACCCATAACATACTGTTGTGACAGCAGCCATGGGATTTGGCCAAAGTAGTGAGGTTTTTGTCCCTATAGCTATGGCGAGGAGCCACTGGAGGGCAGATCTTGAGGTGGTAGTAGGGTACCAGCCGGTATTGTGTATTTATTCCACGATAATGCCTTTCCAGCATGCTTACGAAGCTCCAAGTTCAGAGGCGGGTCAGGATCGTCAGACTGATGTGTGGTGTTTTACCTCACTTATGCCTTCCCAAATAGGAAGGTGAAAAGCGGGGTAGGAAAATTGAGGGGAACGAGCTTGGATTCCTATCTCCTTGTATTTTCTACCGAATATACCAGAGGGGGTTTGCTTTATCGGCCTGCGTCACAGGGCTTGAGCTTGGGGATAGCCGAATGGACTGTTGTTGGAGGATTTAGTTCACATGGTGCTTGTTCCAGGTGTTGGACCTTTGTACCTACCACCTTGCAATCAGCACATTTATTCATTTGCCCCGATAGAAACAAGAATACTTGATATTAAAAATCAAATACAAACTCATTGTAGTTAGGGCACAGATCTTCTCCCCTACCCCTCGGGCAATTGAAATCTCGACACTATTCGAATTCATATCACATGGTCCCTCTCGCCTTCTATGATGACCTTGGTGCCTTGTAGGGTGATGCTACTCCCCTCAACCTCTCCCCCGTGATTCCCTCCGGATGGCATTCTATATGGGCAGCCTTTATCTAGAGGTTTCATCGTTATTCCCTCCCCCTTTCTCACACCTGTATTTTACTACCCTCATGAATACTTTACACAATCGCCAACCCACTCACCTCATTAACTAGTCGGTCGCAGTCTCGGGTTATTGGTAAAGTAGTGGCCCCTGTTGCTCAGCTCTCTGGTATTCCAGTATCTCCTGAGAGTCCTGTCCGGGACTGTTAGCATCGTTGAAAGATTGTGGCCTTACTTCAGTCGCCTGCCCTTGTACTTTCCTATTTGGGTCTACATATCGTCTTGTACAAGCTCATCAGCTTGCATCCTACTACCTTCATTCTTTGGCTGACACCCTACTGCTCTCTCCGCTTGGCCTCTAGCCTCTCATGATTGTCCCAAGTTCACATCTGGCATCGCACTGTGCAGGCTGGGAAATTGTCTTGTTCCTATGGGCCGCATGCTGCTGCCACTGTACCTCACAGGATATGCACTCCCGGTGGCCCAGTTTCAGGTTGGCCTCCAGTCCTTACTCTGTCCTGCTACATACCTCCTATGTTTTAGTTTGAATTCTAATCTGCCTCTGGGGTTCGCTTGCCCCTTCGCCCAGACTATGTTCTCTGTGTACTTAGCCCCTTCTCAGTGGTGTCTAGTCCATGACTTTGTCCTGCTGACTTCTTGATCCCTCCCCTCATTCGTTAGAATACGATCTATCATTAGGCTAAGGGTTAATTGTTTATGTGTTTTGTCTTCTGGGTGTTCCTTTCTAGACAGGCTTGAAGTTTGGTTTGTTTTCTATAGTGGTTGACTGTCATGATGGCATTTTTTCTTAAGGGCTGCAGGTGTGTTGAGGTTCTTGGTTCCCTGTTTTGAGGCCTGTATTTTCCCTTGTAGTTTTCTACCACTAGTACCAGATACTTTCTAAGGCCAGAGGGTATCAGGGAGGGTAAAAGAGTTTTCAGCAGAAGTGGGGCGGGATGGACCAAATTCAGAGGTTGTGGGCCACATAGTGCGAGGTGATCTGGCACTTGTACCTAGTTTGCTTCTTTGCTTAATAAACAAGCTCACAAGGTAAAATAAAAATAAAAAAAATAAAAAACTCACAGTTGTTAGGGCTCTTCACACAACCATCCAAGTACTTTTCTTCAATATAACTTTGTTACCTCTATCTCTCGCTTGTATGCAAACAACCTAGCTCTTCGCATCATAGCAAACACGACCTTGTAAGACAAGAACCCTCTCCACCTCTCACCAATAAGATATTGATATGAGATACGATAAACTATAATAGACTATAAGACAGGCTAAGTAGAAACAAATAAAATCTGATGGTCTACTCACAAAAAAAGACTATAAGATAGTCTAATTACAAACGAAGACTATATGATATTCCACTTATGAACAAAGAATATAAGATAGTGTAAGTACGAGCAAGAACTATAAGATTGTTCATGACCTTACATACACGATTTGTTACCTGTTGTATAAATAACTATTATCAGTTAGGATTGTTACAACTTACCAGATATTCTCTACATGTTTTGCATCGATTCCAATAATTATATTTATAAGATGCTGTAAAAGCGAGTTTTCTCCAACATCGACCTGATACCATGAGATCTGGATTATTATCCACTTCATAGTTCTATCAGGCTTCAACCTTCACCTTTGTTGATCACAATTTTGACCACCCCTACTTCCATAAATAATGAAATCTATTTTCTCGTAACCCAATCTTGATAGAGCTATAAGAACCCCAATTGTCATAAAGTAAAAGTTGTTCAAAGTGTACCAATAAAGATAAAATGATGAGAAAATAGTGTATTGTATAGAATAAAAGAAATTTGACCATCTCTGTGATAAATACTGATAATTGAGAAAAAAAAGCGAAAATGAAAGAGGAACGGGCATGAGAGAAAATATTTTCATTTAGCAAAGTGTAGCAATTAGGTGCCCATACAATGATCACTTGGTGAATACCATAGTTCTCACCTGACCTTGACCTATTAGATGCTTTTCAGGAAACATATTATCCAATAATGAGATCTCATGTTTCAGAACAGACACAGAGATAAGTTGTAGAGGAAATAATAGAACAAATTGCTATCTAGTTGGTTTTTATATTATCTCTTATACTGCGACATTAGCATTCCTACCACATAATCATTATGTTAGCATGGCATGATCTCAGGTCCATGAAGCAAACCTTAACTCACATTCAGACAATGTCATTATAATATTTATAAAATATGATATGGAAATCAATATAGGGCAATTGGTCATGTTGTTAGGGGGGAGAGTATCTCAAAGACTTGCGAGATACCTTAATTGTGGTGAGGTTGCAGTGTGCGGCCGCAACCGGTGATATTCGCTGGCTCACAAACTGGGCACTCCTCTAGAGTTCCTGACAGCTCAATGGAAGATTGTTGCTCAACGTGACTTTGTGGCTCAGCCTAGCTTTGTGGCTTAACAGAGTAATTTAGTCCAATGTAACTTTATTGCTCAAGAAAATATCTAAGCTAAGAATTACCGGAATTAAATATCTAGGAAGATTGTAAAAACAGCGGTAGAGCAGCCTAGTATATTTAATAAATTTCTCAGATTACATTCAGCCACACAATCACATGCAGCCACACATTTACTATAGTGAGCCACAAAGTTACTTTGAGCCACAATCTTCCGTAGAGCTGTCAGGCACTTTATAGGATTGCCCAGGTTGTAGGCCTACGAACATTAGAGGTTGCGGCTACACGCCGCAACTCTGACACGATTAGGCCGATAATCCTTATCGTAGAGAGAGATTCTCTAGCAAGGCTCAATGATTAAAGCAGAGATAGGTAGAGTGATAAAAGATTTTCCAAGGTAAATGTTTTCTATTGATAAGATCTCTTCTGCAGTGCTTGATAATATTCAAATAGCTCTGGATGCACGTCGACATTTCTATTCCGTGTTTGGGTCACCGCAGGCTATATCAAGGTCTTATACTAACTAAATATCTTCTAACAATTTCTTAATTCTTTGAAAAGTGCAAACACATTTGGACCCTCAGAACTTCATTTCATCTCACTTGTTTTCTGTACCATGACATGATCGATATTCCTGATGGTACTCCCACACATTACTTGATTCCTCACAATCTCTCTTCATCAACATGGAGTCTTGCTTCTAATTGCATGCGCATAATGGTTTCCATGATTGAACCAACAAAGGGGCCAACTTTGTTATTGAACCTCTCCGCATTGCCGTTGTCTTCTGCACCAGACCGCTTCTAGACATAGGATACACTTGTCCCAATGATGGCGCTAGTGACGATTTTCTCTTCACAGTCATATCGTTATCGTATGGTTCCTTCAGCATCCATGTTATGTTTGTGACTTATGTGAGAGTGGGTATCTCTGATTTCTCAGACTACCTCTTCCAACAACACTATTCAGTTTTGCCACTTCGGTCGCTAGAGCGTGGAGTGTAGAATGATGTTACATGACTGTTGTCCATAAACATGTCCCCTTACCTAGTGACCACTTTCGCAATGGTCGTCTTTAGTGCTTTGTCACATTATGCGACATCCACCAATATAGTGCCAACCACTTGCATAGGCTTGCCAAGGCCCCTTCCCATATATCCTGTGAATTACATCCAGTTGCATAGACGGCGGTGACATATACAGGGTTACGAGAAGGATTCTAAAGATCATGTCTTTGGTAAGGGGATTCAACTATACTGGTAAGTGCCCCTGCAGCACCGTCACAACACATGTGCAGGAGGGTGGGGGGTTATTAGGTTCACACCTCTGAACTCACAACCCAAAATAAAGTGACTTATAGGTCTTTATTCGCTAAGGAAAGGATAAGCCTTCCGGTATACCTAACCTAGGCCCCTTAAACCTTGATCTGAGTTGTTCCACTTTCAAGTTTGTATAGCTACTGTTGCCACCTAAACAATTCTCAAAATACCTGTTCAATAATATCAGTTTAAAGTTCTTTTCATATTATAAAACTCCTTATAATAATTGATTCTGTTCCAACAACATCTTTATAAATATTATTCTGATAGATCAAGATACTGGCTATACAACTATTACAGGGTAGCTAACTCGAAGAGATATTGAGCTAACTAGATCATGGTTTAAGTGTACAGAGAAATGTTAGGAAGGCTCAGTAAAGTAATTGGAAAGTAAAAGTTTCTCAAACTTAGAATATTGCTTAATAACCTGCTATATTGTCAGGGTCTCTTCTCTATTGCTTGATGATTCTTCAACCACCTGGGGAGATCCCTTCTATTTATTCTAAGATTTACTCTACTTTCCTTTCATAAGGAATTATGTATTTTGCAATCCTTTGACGTGGTTCAGGAAAGTGCGAATTCTGTTAGACCATGAAAATAGTTGCCCCTCTCGAACTCAGAGAGTCTCCTGGCATCTATTTCTTCTGGTGGTGTCTTTACTCCACGAGGAGAGAGTTTTCAATTTCTTACTTCTAATTAACTATATTTTAATATATGCAGCCTATAAGCCAACATACCCATACTTCACATAGAATACAGAGTAATCAGTTTGAATAGCTATCTTGCAAAGCATCATGCATATATATACTGCTCTACCCAATATTCCATTCAGTTCATCCTTCTTATTGCACCAATTAATAAATTTCTTCATAGAATGTGAAATCTTCCAGTTTGCTGAGTAGCTACAATCGAGACCTCCAGGTTCGTCCTACTTCTGGCAAGCTTAGGTGTTTCGGTATTCAGACTTCCTCTGGAAGCTGTATATCTCGTCCTAAATAGTGGAGTTATTCACGTATGTTTAACAGCAACGATATAATTATATTAACAATACACATTATCATAATTTGGTTTTGGAAATCTACAAAAGCTTCGATTCACTCATCAAATATTTTTTTAAGCCTTCAGATCATACTCTATTGGGTCTAGAAGTATTAGATGCTTTGAGTCAGATTTGTTACATTTGAACAGCACACCAGGTTTCCCATATTGACACCCATATTATGTATCTTACACTGGTGAAAAAGTCAAGCTGGTAGGCTTAAATCAAAATGATAGCAAGCAAGCATAGAAAGTAAAGTGAAAAATTCAAAGTAGAGAAACCCTTTTTTTAATAAAAAAATAACTAATCCACTGTGGCAACTAACCCTAAGAGATGAAGGAATAAAAAAATGTCTTGACCGGCTATCGCTGGCTACACTCAATTAACTAACGGTAACAGGAGTATATGATATAAATCACAACAAAAGATCGTCCTCCCATTTCTCCATAGATAACCACACAAGTCCAATCCCAACTTCCGCGTATGTTTCCCTTTCCCTTTCGCGTACTCCTAGATTCACAGCCCCCGGCATCCAACTCTCCAACGCCGCTCGGTCAATGCCAGCCAGGTTCTTCATCAGATCCGATAAAGAAACCAGGAATCCTGTTCAAAGCGAGGACTCTCACCCGCTACTCTGCTGGTGGCCCAGGGAGTCTTTTGAAAGAGGGGTAATCACAGAAAACCACTTTATGCCTAACGCCATAAAATGGAGCAAGTTAGAAATAAAAAATGCACAGCAGCCGGGATTTTTTTATTCTCTATCATACAACGCAGCCCGTTTAAGCAACCCTTCGCCTATACAATTAGGACCTTCGAAAACTACCATGGTGTGGCTTTCTTTATGCCTACAACTCGCCGTGAAGCTTGGGCGGAAGCGGCGGCCGTTGGTCGGTATTCTCCCCGCATGTGAATGAATATCTATGATTTGGGTCTAGTAAGTACTATCCTTACCTCAACACCCCGATACACCCGCTGCGCTATACGATATATTATCCAAGACTGAAGTAGTAATTGTGATGAATCGAGCGGGGTTGCGGAGGTCTTAGTGCAAGGGGAAAAAAAACCGGGTCTGCCTAATACTTTATGTCCGGAGTGGTAAATTTTAATGATAGTTGGAGGTGAATAAAGTAGCGTTAGGTTTACTTAACACTTGATTCTGGGAACTTGACTCGGTTGGTAAGAGTCCTTGTGAAGGGTACCAAATTACTGCTCTTAGCAACTAATAGAAGGCGCTAGAATAATGTAAAAAAGTCCACGGGCTATATCATCCCCCCTCCCTCTCTTCCCTGGCTAAATTTACACCATTATCTCACCCTTCAACTCTAATTTACCCTCCTCCTAACTATCTTGCTCCTTTATCCGCTCCCGCGACACCCTCGGCCAGCCTCACATACATGCACACCTCGCAAAAAGAAGACTCTGAAATGAGTACTCACTTCATCCACTCCCGTCATTCAACCTTGATCTAGCGGGCATCTGGCGTGCCCCAGGTTAGGCAAAACTTCCTCTTGGCTCCTTCAGTTTCTCACATCCAGGTGTTGGGGTTGGGGAGTGTGTGGGCGGGGGGTGGCGATGGGGTGAGTAGATCGGATGGGGACGGTATGGGGCATTGTAGGCCTAGCTGCGCTGTAAATACGTTGGCGGTTCTAGAATACCTTTTAATCACCACTATTCGTATTCCAGCACTGGTCTCTCCACCTCACCATCTTCCCAGAGTGGCAGATGTCTTCTTCTTTGCTTCCTTTTTGTCTTTTCGAGTTTGTTCTGCTGGTGCTTTTCGAGTGCTTTTCCCCAGCTTTTGTTGGTTTTTTTTTTTCGGAATCTTTTACGCTCTTCCCCGACAGTTTCGTTTACTCTGCGGCCGCTTTCACAGCCGCTTTATACATAGCTACATTAGAGATTTAAAGTTATGAAATCCCGCGGGCCTCGCCAGTGGCGCGACGATTACCGGAAGCGTAGATACTGAAGCAGCGGAATCGATGGGGATGGGGGAGGGAGCATGATATTGGACGGATGTGCTTGGTTTTGATAGTTGCGGGAGTGCGATAGGTCGGTGAGGAGTTTTGTAGATGGTTTGGGTAGCGGAGATTGTCTAACAATATACCGTATTATGCCGACATATCTTTCCTTTGTTATCGCGGGGGGGTAGGAGGTAATAAGGGCATGCGCGGGGGTACGGAGGTAGGTGTCGTGGTCTATGGATGGGTCGGGGCATGCTATCTGTGTTTGTTGGTACGATAGTTTAGTTGACCACTATGCCTACTCCGCATTATGGTGGGTTCAGCTCATGCTTTCCATCGAGGAACCCATCCGCGGTACTATCCGAATGTGCTATTAATAATGAAGCCATACCCGAATTTGACCCCGCATACACCAAAGACCAATGTTCGAGGACCTTGGAGTTGCCTCTCCCTGTAAGGCGCCGCGTATATTGTTTGTACTCGCACTAGTGGGCATGCGTTGAAAAACCAGAAGAATTCCTCGAACACTTTCTGCTTAGCTATTGGTTGAATGATCTATTCACCGGTTTCTATTCGTTATTTCCCACATTAGTTTATGCTAAGAATAAACCCTGCCGTTCGCAGACTAACCCTGACACCCGAGGACTGTAATGCTGACTAATATTAGGACCAAAAATTGCGGATAACTACGGTTGCCTCCCACCCACGGTCTTCCATCTCCCACTCTCCCATCCACAATACCAGACAGACCATCAACAATTTCACCGCTTCAATGACGCCGGAGAATTTTCTGGAACTCCTTTCCAGGGACGAGTACCTCGTCCTTGACATTTCACCTGAGGAGTTCGGTAAATTAGAGAGCCTTATTCGACATAGAACGTATGTATCCATGGAGTTTCTTGTGACTAGTTATTAATAGCTATGACTAGGTATACCTATCGTCCAAATATCGGTTTGCTGACGGTCAAAATGGCGACCCAAATGCACGCGACCGTGTTCAACTGGGGAAGAAAGCTGATAGATTCTGGAAGGGATGCGGGGGCGTTGAAGGGCGAGATAGAACTTATTGCCAAAGGGAGAATCGAAATGTTCGAAGGCGAGTATGAAAACATGTGAGTACCGTTTCTATTCTACAAGCCACCGTATAATCTGGTAAAAGTCGGACCGACGCCAGTGAGTATTTTCTTGAACCTGTCCAACCACCCCTGCCTATATGTTTAAGCTGTGGCGAATTTGACTTCCTCATGCCCTCCTGTTGGCTCAGTTACAGTGTCTTCGCTTTAGCTCCAATCCGGCTTTGACCAGATTATGCGGTATTGTTTCCAGTGAACCCAACGGTTCCGGGCATCCGGCGGGACCTTAGCGAGTATGTAGTCCTGTGACTACCGGGCAGAGATTCAGAGGGACTACCGTATAATCTGGCAAAAGTAAGATTGAAGCTAAAGCTACACTAAGGCAACCGAACCAACAAGAGGGCGCGAAGAAGCCTAATTCGCCACAGTTTAAACATATAGGCCACAATGATTGGACAGGTTCAAGAAAATCCTCAGTAGCGTCAATTTGACTTTTGCCAGATGATATGGTACAGGAAGGCCTCTGTCCTATCTTAAGCAAAAGACGGATGGGATCACTGGTTTTGTCAATGTGATACTAATAAGAATATATGTGAATAGGGTGAAGGTACCGGATGTCGCAATTTACCCCGGGGAGCGCATGTGGCCGACGGTGGCTTTCGAGTTCGGTTATACCGAACCATACGAGCAGTTAACGGAGGACGTGAAGGTGCTACTGGAAGGGACAGGGGGGGAGATTAGCAAGGTGATAGTCGTCAAGGTAGAGCCCTTAGTTGAAGGGGAGACGGAAATCCAAGCCGGGTTCGTGGAAATGTGGTGTTTGGAAGGGGGGAAGGCAAAAAATGATGGGGGGAGAAAGGTGATTTTTTTTAATATTGTCAGTCGGGTGTATTTTGCTAATATGAAGGCATAGAAGCTGTATCCACCGCCCAAAACTCATGCGAAACAGCGGTTGGAGATGAACCTAGATGACCTTCTCCGGGATCAATTCGACGAACTCGCGGCTGACGGCTGGACTCAAGACGATATCGTCGACCTCCCATTGGATGACCTCAGACGATCGATCAATTTGGCTGTGAAGCGGCACCTCTTCCACAAGAGGCTTTTGCCGGAGTGTTAGTCCTTCGTGTTAATTGCCGGCGCTCACTCCGTTCTCCTTACTGTATCTTTCCCACAACTGTGTGGGCCTGGGTTGTTTGGCTTTTGCGGGGGAAATGGGATAAGGAAAGGGAGTTTGAGAAACGATTGTGCTTGGTTTCCGTTTCGTTTGTATGCTAGTGTTACGGTTAATTTACATTCTCTGCTCAACTGAATTCTCCAACATTCCCATGTGAGGTGTCAGGGTAGTGACAGCAAGATCGATAACCAATGTGCGGGGGTACAGAAAACCAGGGGTATATTGCGGGTTTTGCAGCCAACGGCAGGGGGCGGCGGGGGAACACGACTGACCACCGGTGACGGTGGGCAACAAGAGTCCATGAGGAAACCCTCGGGATAGCAGACGGCGGCCGGCGATGGCCGGGGACTGTCGGTAAATACCTGTGACTGTAATGAAAGACTGGAAACTGTGGGCACTAATGAGTTCGAGTGGAGGATAATGCAGCCAGGATTAAAAAATTAACTGGACTTGTGTATTAGATGACTGCGGAGTCTAATCGGCGATATGGTATTCATGGCTCCGATTGGATTACGAGGAGAGGGATTAAGTTAATGAGCCATCGGGTACGGATAATAGACAGGATGTAAAGTCGGTAATCTTTCAAAATAGGAGAGAGTAGCCGATGCAAAGTGCAAGATCCTCTTAGTACAGCATTTAGTACAAATTTTCACTTCAACTATTTTTCCTATCTCAACTCCGCATTATCTGCAGCGGCTATTCTGTTTGTCAACTCCACTGTGATGATGATGATACAGTGCAGTACTCTGTGTAGTCAACGGTGCCTGAAGATTCGGTATCACAAGAAAGCGTTTGGGATTTTGATGTCAGCAAGGTTCTTGGCATACTTAACACTCCCGACCTCCGCCCAATTCAGTGCATCGAGGAGAAGCGGCCCAACTACGAGGATTCTGAGTGGTGCGCGGAGTGATCTCATATTCCGGTTTAATGAATCAAAAAAAGCCGAACTGAGATATTACAGGGGTGAAATCATGGTGGGGGACTGCCGGGCGACGTCCTCCACTCTGAATCGTCGGGCAATTTGGCTGGAGGACGCGACGGGACGACAAAAAAGTCGTCCGTCCTCTTCCGGGCTGAAGGCGGACGGACTGCCCCTTTGGGAACACTGAATGAAACCAAAAATATATATCAGGTCGACTGACGAAGAGGTGACAGGAGTGAAAGATTATAAGTAGGATTCGGAGTATAGCGAGCCGACACTAAGGGAGAATGACCGGCTTTGTCATGAAAGATGCATATCCGAAAACTCAATTTTAACAAATATGAGAGGACGAATTTCGAGTGATACACCATGCCCGCTCAAGTGAGGAATAGCCCCTCGACTGGTTTCTTAAAATATATCACCACAAGGAACCTTTTTGGATAAAAGAAAAACTTTAGAAATGAAGGATGGGGGGGGGAAGAGAGGAAAGGAAAAAAAAAGAAGGGGAAACATGCGATCCCAACCCGAGGGTCATCACAGACACCTACTCGGGGGTGGAAGTTGGTGATGGGATGGACAGGCATTTGGAGTCCTAGACTCCCAGTACTCATGACCGTCGGAGGGAAAAGATGATTTAATTTGGTATGATGGGTAGAATGGGTAGAATGGGTAGAATGCTACCAACGGTAAAAAGATATTTGACATCGCGAACCCATATCCATCCCACCACTACTAGGCGATTTTTTAAGTATTCGGAATGGGAAAAGATGAGTTACCCGGTCCTGGTATAACTTAAACCAGTTACCCATAAGTGACACCTCCCGCCTATTTACCTGTATGGTAGTTACTATCCCTAGAAAAGCTATTTCACCAAGGGTTGGTCCCTGAAGGGGAATAGTGGCTGCCTTAAGAAGTATGGCCGACTTATGAGTAACTACCTTAAGTTATACAAGGGTCGAGTAACTCATATTTTCCCATTCCGAATACTTAAAAAATCGCCTAGTACTATACCCGAGCATTGATCGTATGATATATCTCGTCAACCACAAAAGCAGGCCTCCAGTGCACTCTAGGTGCAAGAAAGTGATTTACACTTTGTGGTGTAGTTTGGCACAAAGTGATAGGCCCGGTTGGGTAAGGACCACTCGAAACTGGTCCTATCACTTTGAGCCACACTGCGCCATAGAATGGAAATCACCCACCTGCACCCCGAGCAGTGTACTGTACAGGGGGTTGTGGGTAAGTCTGGCGAACGTGGTTCACGGAATTTCTATCTAAAAGGCAGCCAATACTTCGCCGTACTTTTTTTTTTTCTTTTTTTTTTGTAAACTTTTTCCATTTCGAGCACTCAGCTACAATAAAGCAAGGCCCAACATACAAATGCCTACAGCCCTAAATCCCAGTCGGGCCTTGCCATAATCTCCACATAATCCAAAAACACAAAACTAAACCACATAACCCCAAATCACCACTACTTAAGCCCCCCACCCCTCTGAGGACGATGCGGAATAACCGCCGTCCTCTCCATACCAACAAGTCTCTCCTATACATCAGCTAGTAACTGTTTCATCCCTTCCCCTATAACCTTTATATTTGTCTCAAACATCTCCGCAGCTCTTTCTTCCAAGACTCTTAAGCTGTCACTCTGTACCCCATGCAGCTTAACCAGCCCCTCCCCCAACCCCGCCTCTAACTTAGCCACACCAGCCACAACCGCTCCAAACCTCTTGTCGACCCTGTCAATAACCCTGACCCATCCAGCCTCCTTCTTCCTTGTCAGCCCCGCCACAAGTCTCCTAACCGAGCACTATGCCCCACCTACCCAATAGCCAGCATGGCACAGCTCACCCACCTTCTCCCTTCCCATCACCTTAACCAACACAGTGGACGAACGTCTCCTCTGTGCCTTTCTCTGCTCTCTCTGCTCATCTCCCACCCACCATTTCCCCTCCCCACACACCTCAAACTCGGACTCCCTTATCGCCTCTTCTTTTTCTACAATGTCATCCTCCAACTGCACACCACCAACTTTAATCATCACCAGCGCAATATTGCCTAGTGTCACAACAGGGTCAGGCTCCCTTCCCACCTCTTCCTCAACTTTTCTCTTTTTCCCCTTCGCCGCAAGCTGCGCCCAACTTGGCACATTTGTAGCAAGGCCTTCAGTGCGATCAGGGCCTCAAACAAGTCATCGTCGACGGAAGTCGCACTAGGTGCAACAGTAGGCATCGTACTCGAACTAGGCAAAACAGCCTCTGGTGTAGACCTCGCCAAAAACCTCCCTCCAATCACCTTTATCCTTTTCTCTATCTCCTTAATCATCTCGCTCAACACCTGGGCCTCTCACTTGAGGTTAATGATGATAAGTTGGGAAGACATGAAGCCTATCCCAGAATCACGTGGCAGTATGTGATTGGTAGAAAACGCCAATGGTGGGTGGTGTAACAAGTAATAATTTCAACAACTGGCGTTGTAATGGGGATAGTGCATAATTTGTCTTACTTTTGCTCACATCCTAGTACAGTGCCAGTCTGGAAGTACCTCCAAATGAGCAATTCCTCAAACTTAATTCCCTAACATTCTAGCGTTCATACGAACTAGTATTCCCCCCTCGCCCTCTCAAGCGACCTGGCACATATCAAGCAGACATCAAAACGCGTGGTAGAAATAAAGCTTATTACAAGGTAAGGCTCATTGGTCATCCAATAGCTCCAACGTAAAACCTTCTCCATCTTCCTCTCGTTCGGTAGCCGGCATTGTGTAATGACACAACGATAGGTAGCTATAATAACTACCACCTTAGCCTAAACGGTATACTATGTGATAACAAGAGGTGGTATGGTCTCATATATTTAGTATATAAATAGCTGGTTAACCTAGGAAACGGCCTAGGGGATAGTGGAGTAGCCTTGGGTACTCTATGAGGCAGGGTAACCTTTCGGGAGTAAGTTCGCATAAAGTCAAGGAATTTATGGGAATGTTACACGGTATTCTGAGATGACTTTTGTGGTTGACTGGAGGACTTTTCAAGCGGTTAAAGGCATAAGAAGGCAAAGTTACCCTACCTTGAGGATTTGACCATTATGCCAATGGGCCCCAGTTACCCTACTGTGGAGTCCAAGTTACCCTACCTTCACCTGCAAAGTGATCCTTGAACTTAGAGGTCAATTACCTCACATTCTATGGGCTCTTAGATGTTCATGGGTGCACAGAAATCTCTGCGGGTAGGGCTCAAGCTTGAGTAAGAGTGGCCCGAACATGCAATGGAACTTCAGCGGGTTTAGCTAATACCCCCCTCTGGCCAAAGTGTTGGGACGGCGCGTCATAGGCAGAGGGCTGCATAGGTGCTCATTTTCTAGTAAAATGAGCTCATTGGAGCTGCTGCCGTAACACCATATACATTGTCGCTGTCCGACGAACTGAATGTCTTTTGCAGAATATATAAGGGTAGTATGGGTAACCGCCAAAATGGGGGTTGCCCATATATGATCTCTCCGGTACCTAGGAGTCTATGTTAGCCTATGGGTAGTACGGTAGTTCTCCTAGAGGTAGTTAGGTAGTCCACTAAAGCCAGGGTACTGTCGGGACAAATACCTAAGTAACCAGCTGGAACCTAGTACTCTTGATTTGTAGTATTACTATTGGTTGTCAATGGACTCTAGAGGAATGAGTCTTATCATGGTAGAGTATGTCCCGAGAGGCTGGCTATGGGTAGCACCCACTTAGCCAACCATCGCTTACATCTCACCGGGGGAGCTTGCATGTCATATTATCACATTGGATAGTAACGTAGATTAAATGATAGACTGCATAGCTTGTATAGACGAAACTACCACTAGGCCAGTGAGTCCACCACCTAGGTAGTGACTTCGGTTGTTGTCTAAACAGTTAGACACTTGTATGACTTCGATAGAAAGAGTTTTTCCACCTGCGGTTCTATTGGGGATGCATTGCAGAAACTCATCCCCTATTGACGGAGCTAAGTGTACCCGAGTTGGTCTGACACTGCCGGCAGGATAATTCCTGATGGAGGGTAGACTTTGGACAAACCATCAGCAGGACAGAGTGCTCGGACAAGGTCGGAGTTGTTGTGAAAGTCAACCACTTACATCTGATATCTACTTAAGTTTAAGCGTTTTGGCATTCTACTTCGATAACGAACTTTCCTCGAGAGCACTTATTGAGTCAATCTTTCAGCTTAATGATATTAAGTTTAACTGTTTTGATTCTTTGTAAATTATTTACTCTATCTTTATCTTCTACTTGGAGTTTGGTGCAGTCGCAACCTTAGAGTTCACCGCTCTATAGGGTGCCCCCGTTATAGTATATCGTTAAGCGCACTCGCTTAACTCTCTTCTGAGCCTTGTTGAAATCTATTATCTTGACATTTCTTTGATTACGAGTCGCTTGTCTCGTATAAGAAGCATTGGGTGGAAAGAAGAATGTCTTCAGATAGAGATATAGTCGAATATGATTTTGACCTTTCCCACTCCAATGCTATTGCAGACTTGTGAGGAATAGGATGGAAGTCTATCGAGGAGCAGATGGCCAACCTAGAACCCACAGACATCCCTGAAGAAGTACAGGAGTTAGAAATTATGAACCCTGTAGCCTTCCTTCAAAGCTTCACCCATGACCCTTCGGTGGGACAGAGAATCCCTCCACAAAGACCATCTCCCATCACCTTTGCCAAGTTCACTAGGGAACTATTTGAACCCTACATAGTAAGAGAAGTAACCAAGAGGTTTCAAGAAGCTAATGCTTCCATGGGAGAGTTCATTACTGGTACTGAGCTCAAATGGCAAAACGAGATGGTGTCCTATGCCAACCGCTGGATGAAAATTCAGCAGGTAGAGTACTGTAAATTAGTCTTTTCAGATCCAATGATCAGGTCATGCCTGACAGCTTTGGAGTTGGCTGTTCTGGAAGTGTACGCAATAGTTTCTGACAACAACATCAACATGTGTACAGCACCTCCGCTGCCCCTCGCAATGGAGCCTCCTCCACAATACCCAGCTGAGATAGCAGCTGTAATGTTGCATAAGGAAATTGCATTAATTTTGACTCAAGTCGCTTAGACGGCCTTGGAATCGCAAGAGCGAGTCAAGCAATTGCAACAGCAATTGCAAGGGTTGGTCATTCCTCAACCTGCCCCGTTGACGGTGGCATTCGAAGAAGCCACGAGATCCGGCGGTGTTCGCCTGTGGCGAACCTCTGGAACCTTCGAGTTGCAGCTCAACAGAGTGGTGTTATCAAGTTAAGAAGCCAAGTTTCAAAACAAAGCTCGAGCCAATCCTCACAACAGCCACCACCTCGAGCTCCATCGAACGTACCTACCACGCCGGTAGTTGAACCTGTCGCATCAGAACCGGCAAAACGAGTTGAAACAGATTGGCCCTCTGTGGTTGCAGCCACAACGCCAATACCAGCCACATCTCAACATCCAGCAGCCTCTGCTTCGGCACAACCACCGCCGGCTCCGGCTAAACTGTTCGGTCTAGCTGAATGGTGAGGTTTTTCTGACCAACCAGGACAATTTGCTTCGAAGTATTGTAATGAAGGTTGTCGTATGGTTGGCGGAGACAGTAGGGGGTTTTACTTTTCGTATCGGCCACCCTGTGTCCAAAGGATGGATCAGCCTAGTGTAATGGGCCTGAAAGAAAAACCAAATGTCATTACAAAGAGCCATTGTACCTATTGTAAGTCGACCCGACATAAGGTTGCCAACTGTGGGGATTTTAAGCGTGATTACCTGAGACCCCAACCTCAACAATTGGTCCGTCAACCGCTCCCACAACATACACCTGCACACCCACCTTCTGATCAGATGGATGAGGACCAGCTGGGAGAAAAACTGTTTGAGGGCTATGACATGCCTGGGGTAGCCCAAGGTGGAAACACTGGAGGTGCTGGATGTGGACAACCTCCCAGAAGCGCAAATGTTGCTGGTGGAGATAATCCGTGTGATTCCACTTCTTCTTCGTCCGATAGTGACTGATCCGATGTCTCACCACACGATCTGATAGACTTCCATGGCAGTCGCAAGCGCCATTGAAGTTGAGAAAAGAAGGACAAGTACGATAGACGATATGCAGCTCAGAATAAATTTATCCATGAGTGTCATAAGGCTAAGAAGTCATCTCATCGGCCTAGGAAGCCAGAGAAACTTGGAGTTGACCACTTCACCGGGGATCCCAAGAATACTCAACGCTTCGTACATGATGTTGAGATTAACCTGGACTACTTCCGCGATTACTTGGTGAAGGAAATTGACAAAGTCAGCCTTGTCATATGACTCATAAGAGATACCATCAAAGAATGGTACAACTCCATCCACCCGCACATTAACAAAGATATGGCCAAACGACGTGGGATCAAGTTTGACCCCAAAAATGAGTTGCAAACCTGGGAATGATTTCACACGCATTTGGAAGGTATCTTTGGCGGTCACTGAGATAGGAATCACGCTCTGAAGAAATGGAGCCAGTTGTATATGAAGGATGGAAAGGTCGATCGCTTTATCGACGAACTTATCCGCCTTGCAGCAGTGTTAGGGTATAGCAGAGAGTTTGTTAAAGACAGGGCACGCATGGGCATGACTGATGTCCTCAATGCCCCTTGGTCCATGAAAAACCCCTATCCAGTAGCATATATGGATTACCTGGACCTGTTGCGCCAAACTGGACACCAGCTCCAAGATACCTCCAATTTTCGTACTCAGGTACAAAATGAGCCGCATTCTTCGAAACGTGCAAGGAGCGACGACAGGCATACTTCTGAGAGAAAAGGACAGAGGAAGGAAAAGAAGGCCACGGGGCCATGGCTGCAGAAGCCCCGCAACCGAGCACAAGGGTTTACAAAACCCGCTGAAATAGAGCATACGAAGATGCACCGTAATATGCCTCAGACTCTGATTGATAAATGCAAGTGGTTGAATCAATGTTCTCGTTGTTGTCAAGATGGTCACTACTGGGCAAAGTGTCCATCAGCAACCCCAGTTGTTGTGTCCTCTCGCAGTAATCAGAAAAGTGGTGCTGGTGAAGCTGGACACGAAGCCACCCAAGTCCCAAAATCGAGACACATTGAGGCAGCGGCTAAACCTGCTGTGAAACAAGTTGTTGCCGAGCTCCGTGGATCACCCCCACCCCCAGATTTGGATATCGTAGAGGTTGATACTGACATGGCTCACTAGGTAAGCTTTATCCTATGATAAGAAATCATGGATGGGAAGATGCTAAACTTTACGCTAGGCCGAATGATGGTTATACTAGGTAGAGATGCAGGAGGTCGGTTGTATGTTCTCCAGCCTTAAGGGCTGCCAACTGAAACTAATATATCGCGCTCTTCCTTTATCAATATCTTTTTTCCACAAACACTATAACTAGAATCCACCTGTTTTCCATTAAAGAAAACAATCTATTCTCATTACATCACCAATGCCACGCTGTGGAAGTTGTCACTGGACGCTTGAAGATGCTTTGTTTGCTCGTTCTCTAAGAGGAGCCTTACGCCGCACATGTCGTGCATGCCTGGTTAGTTTTCAAAATAGTTCGCTGTCTTTCTTCTCTATCATTATACAAAATTCTGATCAAATATACTCTAGGAGAGACAAAACCAACAAAGGGGCAATACGAGAGTACAAGCTCAACAGCCACAAGATAACAGAGAAGAACCTGCAATCCAGGATGATGAAGGTAGGCTAATTCTTCTCTATAGTTACAAATTATAGCTAATATAGGAACAGGATTGAGAGTATTAGAATAAGTAGAGGAAGCAGAAGTGGGAGGACAAGAGGTAGTGCTGAGAGCTCTTGGAGGAGGTGAGAAAATCAATACGAAATAGAGAAGATATATGCTAACCATAATTAGGGAATAGAGATATAAGAAGATGTGGGCGGTGTTGTCAGGAGAAGGAAGTGGGTGAATGTGATGTGAATACAAGAGGGGTCTATCGATTGACCTGTAGGCAGTGTCTGGTAAGCAAATTTCTAAGAATATTTTCTTTCCTCAAGGAATAACATATGAGGCTAACATGATTGATAAAATATAGACTGCAGAAAGGGAGAAAAGGGAGGCCCCCCCTCTGGCTGGGAATAATCAAGCTATCCAGGTACCTCAAATAGAAGAAGGCCAAGGGGTACAAATCCAAGTACCTTTAGCCTTCATACAAAATAAAGAAAAGTGAACTGACCATAAATTAGGAAGAATGCATATCAAATGCTCTGGGTATCAGGCACTACACTGGGCTTCTGAGCCATCAGCCAAGGTACCACAGAATTGTGTGGCTAGCTACCAGTCCTGTTGCAAGCATGGCAAGGCCAAGGTGGAGGCAATACATCCCCTGCCAGAACCTCTGAATACTTTGATGAGTGGAGAGGATGCTCAGTCTAGGGCATTTAGGGTAAATCTTTGCAGGTGGAATAAGGAGTTTGCCTTTACCAGTATCAAGTTCAATAAGGACAGTGAGAGGAACGAGATTGGCACAAACTTTCAGTTATTTCAGGTACATGGAGCGATCTATCATTGACAGGGACCACTAGACCCTGTGGGTAGATGGGATGCCCTCTATTTCCAGATTTACCTCTATGATCCTGCCTATGCAGCACAGGAAAGATCAAGATGTGCATCAGAATTGGATGCTGAAATTATTCGTTCCCTGACTTTGATGCTGCAGAAGTCAAATCCGATGATCCAGTACTATCTCACTGCCCACGAACCGTTTGCAGAAATCGCACAAGCAGAGGATAACTTTCGCATTATTCTCAACCTACGATTAGAACTTATTCTAGAACATGGAGCGGATCAGCCCTGGGAGAACCTACCAATAGCAGATGAAGTCTCTATGATTCTGCTGGAGGAGTATGGTACTGCCGGATTTCGGGATATTGTTCTGGCTAGAAGGGTCAATTGAGCAAATGATCCAAACCCTTTCACCTTTATTGATCCCAACCATGCCTCATATCTTCCCCTGCACTATGTTCTCCTTTTTTCATATGGAGAGCCTGGTTGGCATTGGGGCAGGACTCTGGATAATGGTGATGGTGGAATTCAGACCACCAAACTATCCCAGCGGACATTTTACAGGTTCCATCTGTATACCAGACCAGATGAGCCATCAACTATCTTCCAGGCTCAGAGATTATTCCCACAGTTTGTTGTGGATGCCTGGGCCGTATGTGATCAGAATAAGCTTAATTGGATACGTACACATCAAGCTAATATCTGTGCTGATCTCTACAATGCAGTAGCAGATGCATTGGAATCTGGTGATGCTGATCCTGGGCGTATTGGGAAGAAGATGGTTCTACCTTTGAGTTATGTGGGAGGTGATAGGTTTATGCAACAGCTGTATCAGGATAGTATAGCGATTTTCCGGCACTTTGGCAAGCCATTACTATTCATAACCTTTACTGCAAATCCCAAGTAGGGGGAGATTGTCAATGAGCTCTTACCCAATCAGAGTGCCGCTGACAGGCTTGATCTGGTTGCAAGAGTATTCAATCTCAAGGTACGCGATTTGCTTGATCAGATCCGACACAAGGGGATCTTTGGACCTTGGTTGGGTTGGGTTTGGACAATTGAATACCAAAAGCACGGTCTTCCACATCTCCATCTACTGGTCTTTCTTCGAACTAACTATCAGTTCCTGACTGCAGCCAATATTGATAGTTTCAATAGTGCAGAACTTCCTCATGCTAATGATGCTATCACTCAGGAGCTAAGAGGGATCATAGAGACAACAATTGTGCATACTCACTGTATTACTCAAGCTGGTAACGCTGTTTGCATGCAGGGACTGGATCCAATGATGGTGCAAACATGCAAGAAGGAGTATTCTCGGACCTTTCAGGAGGAGACAATGATCAATGAGGATGGATATCCTACATATCACCGGAGGAATACAGGCCAGTCACTCAGTGTGACATTCAAGAGGAATGGAGCTGATGTTATAGCTATTATTGACAATCGAAGAGTTGTTCCCTACAGAGCATACTTGTCTGAATGCTATAAGGCACATATCAAGGTGGAGATATGTGGATCAGTCAAAGCTGTGAAGTACATTCACAAGTACATTTACCAGGTGGGAGATTATGCTACTGTTATTCTGGATGATGAACATGATGAGATAAAGGGTTATCTTCATGGTAGGTACATTGGTCCAACAGAGGCTGTTTGGAGATTGTTTAAATTCTCTATCCATGGAGAGGAACCACCGGTTATGCATCTTGCCCTACATCTTCCGAATTAACCGCCAGTCTACTTCTCAGACAAGGATGATCAAGTTATTCTACATCAGCGATTGGATGACTCTTCTTCAACTCTACTGGCCTATTTCAAATACAATTGGGAGAAGCCAGATGGAAGACAGTACTTGTACCATGAATCCCCAGTACACTTTGTTTATGTCCACAAGGAAGGATGGAAACCAAGAACACAGCGGAGGTCAATTGGTCGCATGTATTCAGCCAGCCCCTTTATGGGTGCACGATACTACTTGCGCTTGCTCCTAACTGTAGTAAGAAGTGCTACCAGCTTTGAAGACCTCAGAACAGTTGATGTATTTGTCTATAACTCCATCAAGGAAGCTTGCATACCTTTACGGCTATTGGAGGATGATAGAGAGTGGGTTGCCATGTTTACTGATGGTAAAGAGTTTATGTCTGGACATGCAGTACGTCATCTCTTTGCATTGGCCTTACAACATACAACTATTACAAATCCACTTCAGATATGGCAGCAGTTTGGCCACAGCTTTTGTGATGACCTCTCTCATCTCTTTCGTACTGGTCGGCTTATAGCACCAGCTCATGGTAAGGGCATGGAGGCAGAACTCTCACTTGACTATCGACTTTACCATATTCAACAACTACTAAATGAGTATGGTAAATCCTTAGCTGAGTTTGGTCTACCTGAGTCAGTATTGGATTGGAGGAATATGGATAGACCAATGGAAAGGAATGCATTAGTTGGTGAGGAGATGGGGTATGAGGTGGCCCAACAGAGGGAGTTGGCAGATACCATGATGGAGCAGTTGAATGAGGAACAGGTTGCCAGTTTCCATGAAATCATCACTGCAGTCGACAGCCATGAGCAGGAGCTACCACAACAGGAATATCAGAGTTCCTTCTTCCTACATGGCCCTGCAGGAACTGGCAAGACCTTTCTCTACAACTGTTTGTGCAGCTATCTCCAAGCCCAGGGAAAGATTGTTTTATATATTGCATCCTCAGGGATTGCAGCCCAGTTACTACCTGGAGGTAGAACTGCATACTCAAGGTTCAAGATACCACTCTCCAATGATATCAATACTGTCTGCAATATTACACCTAACTCCAATCTTGGGGAGTTAATTCGCAAAACCTCACTCATTATTTGGGACGAACTTCACATGCAACATAAGGCTTGCTTTGAGGCTGTCAATAGAACCTTGAATGATCTTTGCAAGGTGAATGACCAGCAGGTCTTTGGTGGAATTCCGGTAGTTGTTGGGGGCGACTTTGCGCAGATTCTACCAGTTATTCGACGTGGTAGTAGGCAGGCAACCATTCTTGCCTGCATACGTCATTTTACTATATGGAGTGGGCTGAAAGTCCTCTATCTTAGGAGAAGTATGCGTGTCATTGCCAGTGATGCTAATCAGGTCTTTCTCACCTTTCTCAAAGAGATGGTCTCCAACCTTCAGCTACATGGGCAGTTGGAACTGCCAAGATATATTCGGCCTGTCTCTACTGTTGATCAACTCTGTGATCAGCTTTATCCACAGTCATTATTGAATGATGCTGTCTATAGCCACGGGGCCCTCATTGGAAGAGCTATTTTGGCCTTCCGTAATGAGACAGTAAATGATTTCAATGAATCTTTGGTAGACAATATGCCTGGTGAGGAGCACCGGTTTGAAGCTGTCAACAATGTGGAGGTTCCTGAGGATGCTGCTGAGGCAGAGCCATTTGCAGTAGAATACTTACAGTGTATTAGGATGGCATCTATTCCTCCTTCTTGTTTGAAACTCAAAATAGGAGCACCAATTATCCTTTTACACAATCTGAGTCCCCATGAGGGCCTCTGTAATGGTACCAGAATAAGGGTATTGGGAATAAGACGCACCTGCCTGCAGGTTGCCATTATAGGTAGAAAGATGGATGGCAAGATCTGCCTACTCCCCCGAATCAAGCTTACCACTACGGATGATGATCTTCCATTCACTCTTCAGCCTATACAGTTTTCAGTAAGGCTATGCTTTGCTACGATAGTCAACAAGTCTCAGGGACAGTCTTTGGAGCAGGTAGGGGTAGATCTACGCACTTCTGCCTTCACTCATGGGCAGCTTTATGTGGCTTTATCTAGAGTCACCTCACTTGATGGACTAACACTACTTCCCTCTCAGAATACACCCAATTACACAGACAATATTCTCTATCCTGATGTTTTACTTTGAGTTCTGTCAAGTAAGTTTTCCTCCGATTTTCTATTTCATACTTGTCATTTTTGCTAACTATTATATTCAACTACAGGATGTTTGACTTATAGTTCTACTGGATTCTCCTCAATTATTGTTGTTTTCTCACTACTCTTTTGTATTATTAGCTGGATTTATAAATAAAAGTTCATTCCTACCAGTATTTAATGGCAATCCAAAAAATCTGATTTAATCAGATGTTTGTTTACTTGGAAACGTCCAATATATCCGAGTTTGGAAAATTTCTGAGGGTTATATTATCCCCTAATTCACTTTTATTAGTAACTCAAACCTGAACCAGTTGGTTGAAAGTCTTCTTTCTAAAGTATTTATATGTATATTGACATCAGAAATCACAATCCACAAAATTTTATTCCTTCAAAAGTTTGTTTACTTTAAAATGTCCAACATATCAGAGTTTGAGAAAAGTCTGGGAGTTATATTATCCTCAATTGCACTTTTAACAGTAACTACATGCTGGACCAGTTGATTGAAGATCTCCTTTCTATTCTACCTATGCGTATTTTGACATCAGGAATTGCAATCCACAAAATTTGATTCCATTAAAAGTTTGTTTGCATGAAAGTGTTCAACATATCTAAGTTTCGGAAAAGTATGAGAGTTATATTATCTTCAATTTTACTTTTAACAGTAACTTCATGCTTGACCAGTTGATTGAATATTTTGTTTCTGTTGTACTTATATGTATTTTGACATGAGTAATAGCAATCCACAAAATTTGATTTTATCAAAAGTTTGTTTACATCAAAATGTTCAACATATCTGAGTTTCAGAAAAGTCTGAGAGTTATATTATCCTCAATTTCGCTTTTAACAGTAACTTTATACTTGACCAGTTGATAGAAGATTTCCTTTCTGTTGAACTTATCCGTATTTTGACATCAGCAATAGCAATTCACAAAATTTGATTCTATCAAAAGTTGGTTTACTTGAAAATGACCAACCAATCTGAGTTTGGAAAATGTCTAAGAGTTATATCATCCTCTATTTCACTTTCAACAGAGACTTATATCTTTACTAGTTGGTTGAAAGTCTCTATTCTATTGTAACTATACTTATTTTCACATTTTTAATAATAAGTCAGAAAAATTGGAAACTACTAATACAGAGATAACAGGCTTGACCATAGGTTGAGGGGGCAGCTAGTATTGTTTGTACTGTAATGCTGATTAATATAATGACCAAAAATTGCGGATGACTCCCACCCACGGTCTCCCACCTCCCGCTCTCCCATCCCCTAACCAGACAGCTCACCAACAATTCCACCGCCTCAATGACCCTGAAGAAATTTTTTAAACTCCTTCTTTAGACGAGTACCTCGTCATTGACATCCCCCCCGAGGAGTTTGCCGAATTTCAGACCCTCATTCGAGGTATAGCGTATGTATCCATGGAGTTTCATGTGACTAGTTATTAATAGCTATGACTAGGTATACTTGTTTGTGGACGGTCAAAATGGCGACCCAAATGCACGCGACCGTGTCCAACTGGGGAAGAAAGCTGATAGATTCTGGAAGGGATGCGGGGATGTTTAAGGGCGAGATAGAACTCATTGTGGAAGGGAGGATGAAGGGATTCACAGGCGAGTATGAAAACAAGTGAGTACTGTTTCTATTCTACAAGCCACCGTATTATCTGGCAATAGTCGGATTGACGCTAGTGAGTCTTTTCCCGAACCTGTCCAAGTACCCCTGCCTATATGTTTAAGCTGTGGCGAATTTGACTTCTTCATGCCCTCCAGTTGGCTCATGTTGCTGTAGCTTCGCTTTAGTTCCAATCTGGCTTTGACCAGATTATGCGGTATTGTTTCTAGTGTTCCCAACGGTTGCGGGCATCCGGCGGGACCTTAGCGGGCATGTAGTCCTGTGACTACGGGGCAGAGATTCGGGCGGACTACCGTATAATCTGGCAAAGGTCAGATTGAAGCTAAAGCCACACTAAGGCAACCGAACCAACAAGAGGGCGCGAAGAAGCCAAATTCGCCACAGTTTAAACATATAGGCCACAATGATTGGACAGGTTCAAGAAAATCCTCAGTAGCGTCAATCTGACTTTTGCCAGATGATATGGTACAGGAAGGCCTCTGTCCTATCTTAAGCAAAGGACGGATTGGATTACTGGTTTTGTCAATGTGATACTAATAAGAATATATGTGAATAGGGTGAAGGTACCGGACGTCGCAATTATCCCGGGGGAGCGCTTGTGGCCGACGGTGACTTTCGAGTTCGGCTATACCCACCGATACGAACAGTTAAAGGAGCGTGTGAAGCTGCTGCTGGAAGGGGCAGAGGGGATGATTAGCAAGGTCATTGTCGTCAAGGTAGAGCCCTTAGTTGCAGGGGAGACGGAAATCCAAGCCGGGTTCGTGGAAATGTGGTGTTTGGTAAAGGGGAAGGCGAAAAAAGATAGGGGGAGAAAGGTGATTTTTTTTAATATTGCTAGTCGAGTGTACTTTGCTAATATGAAGGGATAGAGGCTGTTTCCACCGCCCAAAAGTCATGCGAAACAGAAGTTACAGATAAGCCTAAATGACCTTCTCCGGGATCAATTCGACGAACTCGCAGCTGACGGCTGGACTCAAAAAACTACCGTCGACCTCCCATTGGATTTAATCAGAAGATCGATCAATTTGGCTGTGAAGCGGGAACTCACGACCTATAGGCGTTTGCCGTAGAGTTAGTCCTTTGTGTTGTTAATTGCCGGTGCTTACTGCGTTCTCCTTACTGTATCTTTCCCACAACTGCGTGGGCCTGGCTGGTTAGGCTTTTGCGGGGGAAATAGGATGAGGAAATTGTTTTTGAGAAATGATTGTGCTTGGTTTCCGGTTCGTTTGTATACTAGTATCACGATTAATTTACATTCTCTGCTCCACTAAATCCTCCGATATTCCCATGTGAGGTGCAGGGGGAGTGCCTACAAGCTGGATAACCAAATATTCTAGTTTAGCCAGTTACCATCTCGGAGAATTGGAATTCACAAATTATTATCTTTGAAGCGCTCGCGGAATTTCTTCTCTTTTAACAAATATCCCACTTCATCTGCATATGGCCTATAAATCCTACCCTCACTCCCTCAAAAATCCTCTCCACCGACTAACCCTGGTATCCGAGTAGGGAGGTAAACCAGATGTGATATGTAGCCTGATCTGTACAGATGCCTTGTTGAAAATCACCGGCAGTCAGCCAGTACTAGAAAAGATTTCTTTTATCCATTTCTTATCTTGTCCTTATTTTGCTAGGTGTTTTTCTCGGCACACATTACTAAACAGATAGGAGGAATTGGTTGCATCTGGTTTGTCTATTATATATCGGTGTTAGCACATGGAACCCTGTGTCCAGGGCAAGAGTGGCCAATTCCGCGAGGCTGGAACGGATAAATTTCGACGTAGTGCTCTGTATGACAGGAGTAATATTAGATGCCCCACTCCAAATCATTTCGTACATTCCAAACTTTTGACAAGCCTGGCTCGGTGAAGGTACCCGACTGGCTGGGCTGGCAGCATATCACAGACATTTTGGGACTGAGTAAACATGGTGGGGCAGCTATCTCCGAAAGAGTGGAATTGTGTAACATTGCTGGGCCCGCTAGGCTGGGTCGGTAAGAGTGGCTCCCTGCTGCTATAGTGCCGGACACTGCCAATTGACACCTTTGTTAATTCGCTGTCGCTTATTAAGCGACGATAACCTTCCTAATTGGGATAGATAATTTGAAATCGTGAAATGGTCAGCGATGTTTATTACCGCATTGGGTATACTCATGCCAAGATATTACCCAATACAGTAATTTTGGAGGGTGTTAATTTTTGCTCCCTCCCTGCAAAATATGGAAATCTTTGAACCACTCTAGCACTCTTGGAAGTTAATATTTCCTTAAATCCCTCTGTAATTCTTTAGAGAACCATCACATAAAGACTTTTACAGAAGCCTTTGAGCTTATCGGTTGTTGTTGTTGACTTAGAGCAGTTTGAAGTTGGTCATGTTTGGGGTTGGCGGAGGTGTTGATTGGCATTGTCCGGCACTTTACCGGTATTCTGCCTGCATTCGATGCGCAGGGGCGCGAGGAGGGGTTTGTACAACCACTCTTTCGCGTGCTGGCTGGACGTGGATGCGAGTCTGCTGAACAGTATGAATTATCACTTGTCTCATGTTGAATAATTTCCAAGTATCATAGCAGAGGGCTGTTGGCTATGAAGCTTATTAGATGAGATCTTGGAAAGAGGGTTCATTATTAAGGCAATTGTAGCCCTTTAGAGGGTGATCTCGCGTGTTCCGCAAATATTTTCTAAAGTCCCGCCGCTTGTGAGCTACCTGACAGGGGTTGGGGTACGTCTTGGCAAAGAGCCGCAACGCCATACGGTTGATCGCGTGGGACACTTCGCGGGACCTGATTAGGGTCAGGGCTTGTGAGTGCCTCACCTAACCCCCTGCGACCCCCACTACCGCATCTGAACCACACAAACCATAATCCCACAATCCCGTTCCGCATGCCTGACACAACATATCTCCTGCGCAAGGCATGGTTCCGCCGATTTCGGGCACACACTAACTTTAGTCATCACAACCTTTGGCCTCGAAAATATTCCCAGACGAAGGAGATAATGACAAATCACTCTTTGTTTCGATAGCAACCACTCATCATGAAGTGCCGTCAATCGTGGCCGGGCAGAGAGGGGCTGCGCTATCATACCTTGCTGATCCGGACGGGGGGAATAAAATCGTGCCCTTGGACCCTGAGTACGAAATCATACAGATCAGTCCTTCGCCGCACCCCTCCCACAACCCTACCATCTCTTACATAATTAGCAAGAACCGCCCTATTTCAAAAGAGACCTGCCGAAGGAACCCTACCCACTTCATCAAGTTTGTTCGGAGGCTTTCCCCATGCAATCATTAGCCGGATTCGAATTGTAATCGGGTCCTGACATTGTTTGTTCCCTGCGTTTTCCATACCACTGCTCCTCCAAGATATACCTATAGATCAGGCTCCCCCCCCCGCCTTGAATTTATCGTACCATCCCCGTTTCCCTCTCCTTACTCTCCATCCCACTCCTACAAACCGACTAGGCTAGACTCCAGCATGAGCCGTCATCCTTCGAAGGTCGGCAACGACCCTCGCGAATCCGAGATCTCGACAGAGTCCGAACTTGCACACTCCTCCTCGTCGAACTCTACCAAAGCATACCCGGAATCTCCCCCGAGCCAAGGCATCTGGGGCCAGAATGAAGCCGTCAACTACCAATCTGCGTTGGAAGACTTTGAGTCTCTCCGTCTACAACTATCTCGGATCGAATCAAACAGGACCGGGGGAGCGTACTCGCGGCGGAATAGTGCCTACAGCCGTCTTGCCCGTTTCCGTTTATCTATCCCTAGCGATGGCTTTCAGGCACCCGTGGAATCTACTGAAGAGAAAGCTTTCGAGGCTTCTTCCAAGGAGCCTTCTGCCGAGGAGGGCTTTCAGCTTGACCGCTTTATGCGCGAGGGACGCTTTGAGAAACGCGAGAATGGAGAGTCGATGAAGAAGGTTGGAGTTGTTTACAAGGATCTCACGGTGCGTGGGGTTGGCACTTCGACCTCATATGTCAAGGTGCTGTCCGACGCAGTTATTGGGACGTTTGGCCCAGATTTGTATCGTATTGTGACGGGTTTCTTCCCTGCACTTACGGTTGGAAAAGGACCTCCGACCAGAGAGCTTATTAGTGGCTTTACCGGGGCTGTCCGAGATGGCGAGATGATGCTTGTTCTAGGGAAGCCGGGAGCTGGTTGTTCAACCTTCTTGAGGGCTGGTAAGTTTGTTGCATGCGATTGCCATTCTACATTTTGCTAAAATTCGTGACAGTTGCAAACCAGCGGGCATCGTTTGCTGCGGTTGAAGGAGAGGTTCATTATGGTGGTATCCCGGCGGCGGAAGCCGCCAAGAAATATGTAAGTCATTCCGTGAATTCGGATTTACCCTCAGTCCATTGCGGTTCCAGACGATCCTGTGGCATGATTAGCGAGGGGAGGTGATATACAACGAGGAAGACGACTAGCACTTTCCTGGTTATGACGTTTTATCAGACTTTAGAGTTTGCGCTGTTGAATAAAACCAAGAAGTCGGAGAAGGAGAATATCCCCATAATAATTAATGCGCTGCTGAAGATGTTTGGAATTTCGCATGCGGCACATACGGGTAAGCTCCCGGGGGAGAACTAAAGGGATTGGAAGAATGAAGCTAACATATCCCACAGTTGTTGGAAATGCGTTCATTCGGGGTGTGTCCGGAGGAGAGCGAAAGCGGGTCTCCATTGCGGAAACACTCGCGACAAAGTCCGCCGTCACCTGTTGGGATAACTCTACTAGGGGCTTGGATGCTAATACCGCCCTCGATTACGCAAAATCATTACGGATTATGACCGATGTCTCCAATCGAGCAACGATCGTGACCTTGTACCAGGCCGGGGAGGAAATATACAATCTTATGGATAAAGTACTTCTGATTGATCAGGGAAGGATGATCTTTTCCGGTCCCGCTACCGAAGCAAAACAATATTTCATTGATTTAGGTTTCCAGTGCCCGGATCGACAGTTTGTACCCCGGAAGCGATATTCAAGGCTCAGGTGCTGACATTTGATAGAACAACCGCCGATTTCCTAACGAGTATTACCGATCGGATCGAGAGACAAATTCGACCTGGATTTGAGGACAAGGTCCCACGCACCCCCGATGAGCTAGCCACTGCCTTCCGGAA
>Ga0307509_10001391_pt1 | contig 41022 bp, 37 predicted proteins | sample 10_EM_MG_FD_202245 | JGI IMG/M metagenome (GOLD analysis project Ga0307509, IMG submission 202245) | Populus trichocarpa ectomycorrhiza microbial communities from riparian zone in the Pacific Northwest, United States - 10_EM | ecosystem: Host-associated > Plants > Roots > Unclassified | place...
CCTTTTCCCCCCCCCCCCCCCCCCCCCCCCCCCGGCTATGAGGCATGAGCGCCCGGCGGCCCAGAATCTCCTATGAGTGACGACGTGCTCAGTTCTCCAGCGGATCGCAGCGGAAGGGAAGTTCCATTTGTATCCCTCGTGCTTGGCGGGTTTGTTGAGGATGCTACAATCGAGAACTGTTGCTGCGATGAGGGTGAGCATGGTGAAAGTGGCCGTAGCGGTCTATCCAATCGAGGTACGGTTACCAGTTGGATTCCAGCCCCTGGCCCCGGAGACTGGGGTATTGGTGGGGTATGTGGCCCTGTGGCGGCGTGGCGGTGTACCACTGCGGGGGGGGCTGAACCTCGCGAGTCCTGTGCTTGGTCTCTGGCTGGCCTCTGCAAATCAGGCGCATATGACGGTGGGCTCTCGATGTCTGCCTTCCCGCAAGGAGGCCGCCTCAATTTTGCGAGGACCCAGGACCTGATGCTTGCCGCCTTTGGGCGCTTCCAGAGGACAATTATTACAGTTAGTAGTATTATTCCAGCACATACTGGACCTGTGGCCAGCCAGAAATCGCGCTTGGACATAGGAGCTCTATCGAAGTCCTTTATGTTGTTCATGCCAAAATACTGATCGAGCCTCCTGTCAGAAAATATTCATATGACAGGTGGAGGTAAGGGGGTAATAATACCGAAGCACAAAAGCCTAGAGGAAGAAATGCTGTTGTCACGATAGTGAAACCAGATAACGTCTGCCCTTGCTGCACAAGCTGGGCCTGGCCCTTCCTAATAGTCTCCTCGGTACGCTTCATCGCATCTGTTGCTTCCTGAGCAGTGGTCTCAGAGGGGGCAGCTCTAGCTTGATCAGACTTCAGGAATGCGGAAAGCTGTCGAATCGTTAGCATTCCTGCTATGGGCTTAGATATGGAGACTATACAATTTTTCTTCGGATATCCATATTTTCTACTAACTCCTTGACTTTCTTAATGAAAGATTTCCTCTCTCGAATCAGCTCGTCAATAGTGTCCAAGGAATTGGGCCATATCTGCTCGGGATTCTCCAAGAGGATGGGGACCGGGACAACGTGCTTGTAGAAGGGATTCTGTCGGCGTGGGTATCCCTTCTCGGGATTTTTAGTTTTTGTTCGGTAGCTCGTGGAAAATACGCTATGCATGTCCTGAAGAACGGCAATCTGTCGTTTAGCCACACTGATTCCCGCGAACAAATCTGCCGAGAGTCCATTAAGAGAGGTAAGGAGGTCTCGAATTCTCCCCTGCTTCCTCCTCCGAACGTTGTTCTGCCGGCGTCTCTCATAATCTTTATCCCATTCCAATTTTTCCCCCTCCGTAAGACTCATTTCTAGTGACGGCTCTAGTCTTTGGGGATCATCGTCGGGAATTCTCCCCATCCCCTGGTTGTCTTCGTAGGTTTTTGCGTCTGATATCAATTGGTTGATATCCTCCTCCTGATCGTCCCAAATATAATTAATCCCAGATTTATTTGGCCAAAAGAGAGAACAGACTAACCAGCCTACACAAGGAGGCTTGAAGTTTCCTTAATATCCATACTTCCGAGTTCATACGATTAGCGATCATATGAATCGTTGCACGAAAGGCGCCGACACGCTCCTGAAAGCGGTGAAGTGGGACTTGATCTTTGGCACTGTCCTCCCTAGATCTGAATGTCGCCATCGTATCTTCAGAACTTAGCAATGATGTGTGGGTCAATGGTAAGCAAAAAAATTTAGCTCACAGTTATCAAATATCATATATCGTGCCTGATGCACTAATATCTCCCCTTTATCAGCTTTCTCCCCCCCGCTCACCACGTCATCGCCGTCAAGATCAACTTCCAGGCGCTTGAAATCTAAGAGCCTAACGCTCTCACTTTCGCGACCCAATGTAATCTCCTCTCTGGATCTCCCGAAATATGGAAATGATACAAAAAGGATGAATCTATCCCCCGATGAACCCGATCTAGGCAAGTCCGATGGTTTTTTGAAAGGCGCTTGTAGTGAAATGCCGGTTCTAAAACGTCCACGACCAGGCAGTGCAGAAACTCTTTGAACATGCGCCCCTATGAAAGCAACTTCACCTCCCCTCGGAAGGCCGAGTTTTTCTCCAATCGAATTTAATAGGACATCGTCCTATTTCTGGTAAGCAATTGGTTTCAGACGCAGGGTTACAACTAGGTCGCACAGCAACTTACGTGTGCATCATAACATTGAGGAAAATCTCTTGAAAGGAGCCCTGAGGTGTTAGCATGCAGAAGATAAATCAAAGCTTCATAAAAGCCAGCCAGCCGTATATAGAACAAAATCGTTTATAGCCCGGGTGAGATATGAGGGTGTAGATCTTTTTGAGATAAACTTACATGATACCCAACCGTGACTCCCGGGACAGTTGTAGTGGAAGTTCCTCAGGGGTGTTAAATATTTTGTCGAATTGTTTGGATGTTGTAAGCTCATTCTTGGACACTCGAAAGAATATATCATTATCTGCAGTAGGATGTTCCAAGGAAGGGCCGCCTCCAACTGGAGGATTTCCATCCAGACCTTTCAGGTAATCCGGGTTTAAGGTATAGCCAAAAATAACGACATCATCGTCTCCTCTATTTTTTAGCTTTTGGCTGGCAAGGTTTTGGCTTGGATGCAAACAATCTTGCTCATTGTAAAAGTCTTGTTGTTCACCGATCGTATCCCAACCGTCAAAGTAGTCGGTTAGTTCCTGAGAGAGCGTTGGGGGGCGTGAGGGTTGGTCAATGGATTCCGGTGGGGGTTCGGAGGTTTGGGGAGGCTCTGGTGCAGGAGCGGGGTTCGCGCCGGGGTCATCCATCCTGATTAGATGGGGAGGAGTTTGATGGAGGGGAATAGGGACAGCTCCCTAGCCTCCTATGACCTTCATGGTTCGCCGGAGATCTTAATTCTTATATAGAACATTCAGTTCAGTTAAGGTATTCCCAGATCCAGCGGCTCAGCCTAAAACATTTGACTGCTTTACATCTGCCACAGCACCTGGCGGGAGGGGGAGGCACAGCCCAACCTAGACGAGGGCGTGAGCAGCGACCCGGAAAGTGATATTTGTGCATTCCCTTGATCCACCGGCAAGTATTGTACCCGCAGAAAAAACCTGGCTCTGCTTTAACGGTACCCAATGCTGCATGCTCTTCCCCATGTGCGGGGTGGCTCGGGCGATCGTGGCATAACCTGATGGGTGCTCATCTGCAATGTCTACTAAAACGAAAAATAATTCTGGTGTAATATCCATGATAGCTAAGTTTGTGTGCAGCGGCTAAAAGCTAGCGACCGGACAAGAAAGCATTGATTTTGCTGTCACAGCATAGGTTATAATCAAATGCTTCCCACCCTGTCCAGCATTTACATCCACAGGGTTATGTAGTCCAATACTTAAACTGCACAGTACAGAGCAATCCTGCAGCAGACAATCCCAGCTAAGAAAACAGAAAAAATACGGTACATTCTTTAGACCCTACAAGGACACGGGGGAAAGGCTCTCATCGTACTGTATTCCTACTTTCGGGCCATACCAATCACGCGCAGCCGCAGTCACCTTGTGGGAAGCGGAAACCATGTATCAGTATCTTAGCCTTACCCTACAGCACTTTCTCCATTTTTACGCACTACTTCACATCTGAGAATCGCGGAGTCGGTTGTGTGTATGCACTATGCACAAGATGAAGGCAAGGTTGGGTACTGATATGTGAGCGGTAATGTGAGTAACGGGGCGTAGGAAGATCCTTGTTGGTGCAGCACAGATATGATAGCTCGCTGAATACTCTCTCAACTCCCTCCTAGATAGCGACCAGGATCTAACTTTAATCTGCCCCACACTCCTAGAATGCCATCCCCGGCATGTCTGTATGAATAGCACCTTTATATAGAATATCACTTATCCAACCACTTACTCTGATTAGATTATCTAACTGTAATAGAAGAGGACTAACGCCGTAGCTCGTCAAACCTAATACCTGCAATCTGTCCCAGGCCTTAACACCCAAACAACTGGTCTAATGGATCATGTTTTGCCGAAAGGTATTTCACTCAATTTTCACTACCTTCCAATTCCGTGCAAAATCCTGCCGCGTTGTGAAGTTCTCATACCCTTCCTTGTATCCCTACGGAGGTACAGCGTGTAAGTTTTGTAGGTTCCACAAACGAAGACTGCCGCCCTCACCCCCTGTGTAACCTACAAAACTTACACGCAGTACCTCCGTAGAACATACCTATCAGCAGCACCAGAACAAGAGCCTTCCGGATAACCCCCTCCCCCCCCAAGATACACACAAAGTGGCAACGCACAGCACAGTACAGATTTGTCAAGATCTTTTCTTACTAGGGCAAGCGAACCCCTTCCGAGGGCTCGTAGTACAATATCCAGAAGAGTATAGGAGCTTTGCGGAAACAGCTGTAGTAGTTTCTTGAGGTTACTTAATTTGTGGTTTATAACACTTATGAGAACCCTCTTATGCCTTGTTTGATAAAATTACAGCTATCCTTGATACCCGCTTGTATGGGGGTTCCTAGATACTGTGGTTTTGAGGGCTATTCGATGCACAAGAAGCAATCAATGAGTGAATTTTGCTATTGAGGGAAAAAAAACAAACCCTCTTGACTCAGAGGGCACCGCAGTTTTGCAACCATCCAAGTCCTTATCCGAGAGGGGTATTCCGAGAGTTTCTGTGAAGTGAATTGGCAAGCCTTCGGTAGATTATCCAAGCATTTTCTATCGCCTACGGAGCAGAGCGGCTGTGGTATTAGAAGAGCCGGTTGATACTAGCAAGACCGGTACCAATACAATGGTATCTTGGAAGGTTTAGAGTGTGAGGCAACTGGAATCCATGCAAGTCCAAAAAGTCTGGCTGCGGTGATCGTGGGGGGGGCTCGGCCTCGAGCTCTGTTCAGTACTGTGGGGTAAAAACCAGGTTTAGAGGCTTATTTATTATTAATACCGACACTCGTGCAGCCATGATAGATATATTTTGGGGGGGTGGTTGTCGTGGGGAGCGTCTGCAGGTGAAAAAGTTTTCACTAGACTCTTTTTCCTCTACCTCCCTTTTAAGTATAAGAGAGCAGGGAGGGCAAAAACGATTCATGAATTTGCATCAATCATCGGACATCTGGATCCTGGGCAAGGCCATCGACACCATTCCGCCCGGGAAAGCCAATGAACGTAAACCCGACTTATGGCCGGAATTAGTTTGTTTCTTCCTCTTCTCTGTTTCTTTTAGGTGTGCGACCTTGTGTAAACCCCTAATGGTAGGAGACTTCGTCTATAGGTTCTTATTGTGAACATTCGCTCCTTCTTCGATCAGAAAAGTTTTAACCTTGTTACAAAGCTTAGTCTTTTATCTCCTCACCGTCCTTGATGTTAAAGGAGTCGAACCCCTACCTCTTAGAGTACTCTAGCGGAGACAGCCTGAGTGTGCGTTGGCCATAAGTATTTTGCACGAACTAAGGTAGGGATAAGTGGGTAGGAGTCCCTTCTGTACTGCGCATTCCCATTCCAGAGGTATGGCCATGCCGGGTAGCACGCCTTATGGGCATGTAAATTATGTCGGGAGCCTAGATGCGTAGATAGTGTATGCTACGCACTGATTGGATGACATACTGAGCCGCCAACACAGAGAACCCGAAACCGAAATTTGTGTTTAAAAACATCTTGTTGTTTCGAGTAAATCCCTAGAGAGTAATTGGGGTTTCCTTCCTCAAGACCCAATGATGTGGATGATAGGTATTGCTTAGCAACGTACCGTGCTGCACCATGCCGGTACTACCGTATGATCTGATGAAAGTCGGATTGGAGCTAAAGCGAACTGAGGCAACCGAGCCAACAGGAGCGCACGAAGAAGGCAAATTCGCCACAGCTTAAACACATAGCCAACGGTGGTTGGACAGGTTCAAGAGAATCCTCACTAGCGTCGGTCCGACTTTCACCAGATTATACAGTATACCCCCCCCCGCCATACCTACCGAGGCGACATAGCACACCACCCGACTCTAGCCCGAAATCTTGGCACGTTTTAGGCTTAGGGAAAGCCAGATTTTTCTAATTCTTGTAGAACGGAGGTGCGCTGGTGGCATTCCAATTTTACAGATACAAGGTCCGGCAAGAGGTTATGGAAGTTATTTCGGGTTAACCGGCCAAATATATCCCTGTCTGTTCCGGTTAATGGGTTCTTGCCCTTGTACAAAACTCTGTTTTCTCTTTTCAAGCCCAATTAAAACCGCTGTTTTCGCATCACATCTCAGCACAAATCGAGGATTCTGCCCCTTGGGTTTTATTAGTTATCTCATCTGTTTTAGGAAGGAGCAGTGGGGCTGTACGCGTACACTCCCGTTTGAAAAGTTCTCGTAACCACACTGGTACATTCATGTAGTTGTGGCTGGCAATAGTATGTTGGCCCCAGCCAAGCATCAGCCACAAATACATAAATGTACCAGTGTGGTTACGAGGACTTTTCAAACGTGAGTGTACTGTACAAGCAAGGACAGTTCTGTGCCACCCCGCAGCCCGGGTTTCGCAGGCCGTACTTTAGGGTGCTTGCCGGGATTTTCCCGTAGTCATAGGAATAAATTCACGGATTTAACAAAAAAAAGAAAAGTGCCACCCCACATCTCAAAAATTTGTTGTCTGAAGGATTTTTCTTTCGTGCGCAGTGGATTACCAGAGTACTCGAGTAGGAGTCAATTGGAATCGCAACCAGGTTGAACCCGACAGGGATCGGCCGATTGGGAAGCCAGCATTGCGGTCTGCGGGGGTGTCTCTGCAGCGCTCGCGCCAGTTCAACTGCAGAAGGAGATGGGAGAGCGGAAAGGAAAGCAATTTGGGTGCGGAGGGCTTAGTTGAAAATGCCAATACCAGTAATACCAACATGTAAGTAGTATCTTATACTCCACACTGATAACACAACCGGTCCACCCTCAGCAGTCCCTGAGGAGGGAAGAATCCTGTTTTGAAAAATTACAACTGATCCCATGTTTTGGTACTACCAAAACGCCTCCTCCAGCAGCCTCTAGGAAGGAAGTGGGCAGGGTCCTGTGGTATCCGTACCGCTGCATCGCAATGAACTCAGCCACCACCATACCATTGAATTATTACCAATAAACCAAACCATGTGTAAATCAAATAATAAAATTTTCCCTAAGCTGGTCTACTAGCCTAAGTGAAATTATATTTATCATATCATAACAATAAAGGCAAAATCGTGACTTGTACGAATTTGGGCCTAGATGCAATGCTGCTCCTTGCATTTGTTCCTTAAATGTTCAAATTGAGCTCTGTAATATTTTCTTCTATTCAATCTCATTTCACATTTTATCAATGATAGTCTTCTGCAAGCTAAGCAGATAGGGTTTTGTATCCCAAACCTCGGAGCGCCAAATTTACTGGGTGCTGGGCTCAGCCCCATAGCCAAAACTGTCACCCCACCCCCCACGGGGAAAATTGGTACCAAGTTTAGTTTTCCGGAATACATGTGCCCAACAGGACGTAAGAAAACAAAAGACATCTCCGTTTAGATGATCAATTCTCCAAGATCTTGGAATTTTGTCCTAGATGCTGACTCCCTATGATATATTCTCTCACTATTGCTTAGCTTAGTCTCTCTTATTGAACCCAGAACTCCAAAGTTTTTTCTAGAGTGGATGGATCATGACCTATTACTCGCAGTTTAGGAGGGTTTGAACTGTAGGCCTCCAAGTCTGTGATGCAATATAAAATATCATTGTAATTTACTGGAAGCTCATTAGACAGTGTTACCCCCGCCAGGGTAAAAAAATACTCTAAATCTTAATAGAAATGCAAGAGGAGGGGTCTGCACTACCGTAGAGAGGACGAGAAACCAAAATATAACTTTTTAAACACAACTAACCCCCGGCATTGCGGATAACAATTTTGTTGACCTAACTTGGCTCTTCCTTAGCAGAATCCGCCTCCACACAGTCCTCATCCCGAGACTGCTGGACCCTCGTTTTTGAGTCTTTTGCATAGCCATCCCCCAATCTCTAAAGCTTGGTTATCTAAAATCCACTTTTTATAACGAACAAGCACTCGCCGTGACATGAACTCCTATGGAGAAAGACACCATTACTCAGCATCTAATTATACAGTGCGCTGCAGCCGTCTCCGGCATTGCACACTGCCGCCGCAAGCCACGGCGCGGCACCAACCGTGTCGTAAGGTGACGTACCGTGTTATTCGAGGGCTATAACTTAGCTGGGAGTAGTGCAAATGTTCACGAGGGCTGTTGAGCGGTATCGGGAGTGTACAAGTAGAATCGGGCGGTATCACGAGTTCAAAAGGAGAGCGGTCTCTAGAGTAAGCGAACAACTTGTATTGCTGTTTGAACAAAGAGAAGAAGATTGAGAGAGAAAAGAAAGAAGAGAAGGGAGGGGGAAGAAACAAGAGAAAGGAGGGGGAAGAAAGAAGAGGGGCGCAGATATATGGAGGCGGGCGGCCACGAGGTGTCACTCGTGACCACAGCAAAAGAGAAATGAGAGCACAACCGTGACCACAGTTTCCAACAAGGGCTTACATGCTTGTTTGGCGCAAATACTGTGGCTAAGCCTGCGGGTTGCATGCTTCTAAAACGGAGGAGCTTGTTCCTAGGGTAACGACTAGTATGGAAAGTTTGCCCCTATAGACTTTACAATCCGCACACACAAATGTTGGAGCTCTTGCTAACAGCATTTTGTGAAAAAAAGGATGTCACTGTGTAGTACTAGTACAAGTCCATCCTCGCTAACGTCCTTGATTAAACCCATGGGCATCTCCACCGAACAAGTAACAATGGATACAGTCCTGTAAGCCATCACCTCATCTCATGAAACAGCATTAAAAACTAAGGTACAAGAACGGCTATTGAAACCCCAAATCTCTCCTTCCCCGGCTCCTGTATATTTCAATCGTAATGCTTCCACTGCTAGCTATACCGCATAGTCAGAGTTTGGCGATCAGACATCTTACCTACCTCCTAAATTCCTTAGCCCATCTACGTTCGAATCGTAATGGCTACCGCTGCTGCTCTTTTGGTCGTAGAGCAGAGTTCGACGATCTAATTCTTTATGGTGTTCGTAGTCCTACACTTCGTGAATACGCCGGGGTTCGGCTGTCTCTTGCAGTGACCGTCGGGGTCGAGCTTTTAGAGGACCTGATTTCCGTGCAACAGATTCTCAACACCGCCTGTTCTCCCCCGGCAGATCGAGCTAGTTTCTCTCAGACTGGGATCTGAATCTCGTCCATCCCGGGCGTTCCCAGGAGATGAGTATCACTGATAGTAGTATTACCCCAGCACACACTGGGCATGTGATCAGCCAGAAATCGCGTGGGGATAGAGGATTCTCGTTGGGTCTTCTGATGTTGTCCGTGCCGAAATACTGGTAGCGTTTCTTGTTAGAAAATACTCATCATGGACGGTAGGCAACATACTAAAGTACAAAAAGTGAGGGAAAGAAACGCTGTAGTCATGAGTGTGAAAACAGATAATGTCTTCGTTTGCTGCACTTGCTGCGCGTGAATGACCCAGATCCCCTTCATGGTATCCTCAATGTTCTTCATGGCGTCTCTTGATTCTTGAGCCGTCCGCTCATAGGGGGCTGCTTTAGCTTGCTCAGACCTCAGGAATCCAAAAAGCTGTCGAGCCGTTAGCATTCTTGCTATGAGTTTAGATATGAGAATTATACAATCTCTCTCCTAATCTCCATATTTTCCACCAACCCCTTGACTTTCTTGATGAAAGATTCCCTCTCTCGAACCACCTCGTCAATAGTGTCCAGGGTATTGGGCCATATCTGCTGGGGATTTTCCGAGAGGATGGGAATCAGGGCAACATTCTTGAAGGAGGGGTTCTGGCGGAGTGGGTATCCCTTTTCGCCATCTTTAGCTTTTGTTCGGTAGCTTGTTAAAAATACGCTATGTAGGTCCTGGAGAACGGCGACCTGTCTCTCAGCCACGCTGATGGTAGCAAACAAAGCTGCCGAAAGACTGTTAAGGGAGGTGAGGAGGAATCGGACTTTCATCTGCTTCTTCTTCCAAGCATTGTTCAGCCGAACTCGCTCATAACATTCATCCAAGTTAGATTGTCCCTCCTCAGTAGAAACTGTCAACTTCGGCCTAGTATCATCGGGGAATCCCGTTACCCCTTGGGCATGCTCGCAGGCTTTTGGATCTGACATCATTTGGTCGATCTCCTCCTCCTAATTGCCCTCAAGATTAATGCCAGATTTCTTCGGCCGAAGGAGAGAGTAGACCAACTAGATTGTACAAGGAGGTTTGAAGCTTCCCCAATGTCCGTAATTCTAATTCCATACGATTGGCAATCATATGAATCATTGCACGAAAGGCACCAATACGCTCCTGAAAACGGTGAAGTGGGGCTTGGTTTTTGGCACCGTCCTCCTTTGATCTAAATGTCGCCATCGTATCTCCGGAAATTACTTAGTAATAATTTTTGGGCCAGTAGTCGGCAAAAGAATTCATAACTTACAATTATCAAATATCATATATCGTGCCTGGTGCACTAATATCTCCCCTACATCATCTCTGTCCTCCTCTACTGATATCTGCCTTGTGTCATCTCTCTCCTCCTTCTCCTCACTCACTTCAACCCTGCGGCCAGGAGCGCCAACCCCCAGGCGCTTAAAATCTAAGAGCTTAACACTCTCACTCTCCGGACCCAGTGTGGTCTCCTTGCCAGATCCCCCGAAATATGGGAACGATACGAAAAGTATAAATCTATCTTCTGATGGACCCAGCCCGGACAACTCCGATGGGTTATTGAAAGAGGCCCGTAATGAGATGCCAGTTCTGAAACGTCCACTGCCAGGCAGTGCTCGAACTCTTTGTAAATGCGCGTCCATGAAGGCAGTCCCCCCTCCCCTCAGAAGGCCGAGTTTTTCCCCCATAGAAATTAGTAGACCATTATCCTATTTCTAGTAAGTAATTTCTTTAAAGATAAAACTACCACCAGGTCGTACGGAAACTTACATATGTGTCGTAGCATTGGGGAAAGTCGCTTGAAAAAAACCACAAATATTAGCATCTAGAGGATAAACCCGACTCTCGCAGAAGCCAGCCAGCCGTGTTTAGTGTAAAATTGTTCATAGTCCAAATGGGCGGCGAGAAAGTAGACTCTCGGAAGACAAACTTACATGATACCCAACCGTGGTCCCCGTGGTGGTTCTTTGGTAAGGTCAATTATTTGGTCGAATTGTTCGGATCCTATGAGCTCATTCTTGGGCACTTGAAAGAACCTATCATGGTCTGCACCAGAGCTTTCCGAGAGGGGGCCGCCCTCCTCAACTGGCGGATTCCCGCCCACACGGCTCAAGTAATCCGGGTCTAAAGAATAGTCAAAAATCACGACATCGTCCGCTTTTCTGGTTTTTAGTTTTTCGCTGGCAAGGTTGAGGCTTGGATGCAGGCAATCTTGCTCATCGTAAAAGTCTTGTTGTTCACCGATGGTTCTCCAACCATCAAAGTAGTCTCCTGACCCCTGAGAGAGCGGTGACTGCTGGGAGAACTCGTGAATGGATGCGGGGGTGGAGAGAGGGGAGCGTGGGTCGGCCATTTTGCCTTAGTAACACGGTTGAGTGAGGAACACGGAGATAGAGCCTGCTTGCCAGCTCCTTAGCAGTTGGCCAGAGAGCTCCATTCTTATGTACCCCAGCAAGTCAGCTAGCCCGGTCGCGACACACAATTCATGCGGCTCGGCTAAAACCTTTAACTACATGGCTTGGCTACCTCTCTCTCCTGGCAACCGGAACAGGGAGGGAGGCAAACCAATTCAGCTCAGGAAGGGAACAGCCACCCGGGAGAGCCAATCCGCGCATTATTGGCCTGCAGGGAAGTGCAATACCATCACGGTAGGTGTACCGTAGAAACCGAAATAATTGGGCATGGCGCTAGGACGTCCAGAATTGCCCCTTTTGATTAGGGGGACAAAACACACCGCGAAGTTTCTCTTTCAGCCCTCACCTGAGACAGCAGACCTTACCAGGAGAGGCAACTCCAACGTCCTAGCGTGATGCCCAATTATTTCGGTCTTTACGGTAGGTACACGTCCCAGGCATATTGAACCCGAACATTTGAGTCCGAATTTAGTACGGGATCACAGATGTGCACAAACAATCCGCCATACAAATTCTTACCCCTTGTGTTCGGGCTCATATGTCCCCATCCACCGCATCGACCCTTGCTCCCTCGTTGAGTGGCTCGCGTTTGGAGTCTCCCGCCCTCAGCCAGCAGTCTTAGTCCTTTTACCAACCTCTTTCAAATCCTGAGTTTTAGCTCACCCCCTCTTTTTTAGCTCCCATCGCGTATTTGGACGAGAAGAGTTCCGCTCCACCGGTCTCCTTCACGTATCGGCGGGGAGGGGGGGGTGGCTTGTTTCGGGCGCTGTTCCCCGAGGTGCCTTTAGAATACTATTCTTGGCAGGAACATACTGTATCGACGGGGTCAAAATTACGCGACCGTGAGCACGGTAACCAGAGTTGCAACACATGGACTCGGGTATGGACGTGGGTGATCGGACAGACGGGGATTAAAAATCTATGTATCCTCATATACTTTTAATCCCTATCTGTCCGATCACGCACGTCCATACCCGAGTACTAGTACCGGTACTCGGGGACAATCGCACCTCACTGTCCCGGACGTCACTCTACCAGACCCCCACTGTCCCGGATGAAATTCTCTAAATTCTAAATTGTTTCGCACCAAACCCTAACTTGTTGTCCCGGATAGCTAGCTGTCCAGGACGAATTCCTTGGACTTTGGCCATTCGGGATAGCGTGGTGCGACTATACTAGTACAGTACAGTACCCCTGCTCAACCCCACATAATTAATTCATTACTATTGAAATTCACCAGACCAGTAGTTTAGGAATTGGACTCTGGCTTCTTCGACAGTTTAGGAATATCCCTCAGAGGATAAAGGCTGTGATGTAGACTGTGTGTGGTATACCAGACTTCAACTTCTACTAATTTTATTATTATAGTTTCTGTCAGTATCACTGCCGCTTCATGATGTCGGTTACTTATACTGTGTTAAGTTAAGATACAATTAATGACTGCCCTGATCAGCAAATCCTATGGATACCTGACTAGGTCTATAAAATAAAAACTGAGCCGTTAATAAAAAACTGTTAAATCATTTTTCATGTTTATAGTATCCGAAAAGTTTTGTTGACAAAAGCATTGTATTTAAAAGGTCTGGTCCACTTTTTATTTCGAAATACCCTCTTGGTTCAGGAAATATTGGGATATGGTTAAATTCGTACTAAACCAGAGAAACTTCTTGTCGGAGTAAAGACTAGTATAAAAAATTTTATCTTATCATCCAAAACCAGGGACAATGGGGCAGCTAGTACTACCATCCTTTTAATTATGTCACTGTACTAGTACAAAAGGCCATCCTCGCCAACACCCTTGATATTAATAGCATGCATACACACATCTCCACCCAACAAATAACAAAAAATTCAATCCTATAAGTCACCTCCCTATCTCATTAGACAGCATTAAAAACTAAGGTATAACAGTACGCATTGAAGAAACAGATCTCCCCCTCAGTCCCCGCACCTCCCAATCGTAGTATTTCCACTCCTGCCTGTACAACATAGACAGAGTTTAGGGACCAAGTTTCTTGTCCACCTTCTAGCTTCTCACAGTTGCCGCTGCTGCTTCCCCCGATGGCAAAGCAGAGCCTGGCGACCAGGATCTTTACCCCCCCAGCTGTAGTGCACAAGTGCCCGACTATCCAGCAGCCTCCTGAGGTAACGACACACCTGGTTCTCTGGCAGGTGGAGAGGGAGGGGGATCTCTGGTCGGATCGCTCGTGCTCGTCGGGTTTGCCGAGCATGTCGGGGCTACTGGCTGGGCTGCAGTCCTGGTCAAATGAGTTGGGATATTGGTCGGGGGGTGGTTTTGGGCTGATCTCGAGGGATAAGGCGAACCGTTCTGGGTCTGTACTGCATTTGTGGTACGCCCCTGCGAACCAAACGTGTGCGAAGTCTGTTTCTCGAGATCATTTGTCTTTTGCTTAGGAGGTCGACCCAATTTCCTCCGGACATAGGCCCTGAAGTGTTGCGAGATTGGACGTGTCCAGATGATGATTATTACAGTTAGTAGTAGTATTCCGGAAGTCACTGGACCCGTGGTCAACCAGAAATCGCGCAGGGGCATGTGAGCATTTTCGAGCTCCCTTACGTTGTTCATGCCGAAATACTAATAGGGTTTCTTATCAGAAAACACTCATATCACGGACATGAGATAAAATACCGAAGTACAAAAGCTAAGAGGAAGGAACACCGTAGTTACGATAGTGAAACTAGATAATGCCCGCCCTTGCTGCACAAGTTCGTCCTTAGTCGCCTCGATAGTCCTCTCGGTGCGCTCCATCGCGGCTGTTGCTTCTTGAGCCGTTCTTTCAGAGGGGGCCGCTTTAGCTTGCTCAGACTTCAAGAATGCAGAAAACTGTCGAGCCGTTAGTATTCTTGCGAGGGCTTCATATATGGGAATTATACAATTTTCCTTCTGATATCCATATTTTCTACTAACTCCTTGACTTGCTCAATGAAAGATTTCCTCTCTCGAATCACCTCGTCGATAGTGTCCAAAGTATTTGGCCATATCTGCTCGGGGTTTTCCGAGAGGATTGGAATTGGGGCAACATTCCTGTAGAAGGGATTCCGCCGGAGTGGGTATCCCTTCTCGTACTTTCTAGTTTTTGTTCGGTAGCTTGTTAAAAATAAGCTGTGTAAGTCGTGGAGAACGGCAATCTGCCGTTCGGCCATGCTGATAGCAGCGAACAAAGCTGCTGAAAGACTGTTAAAGGAGGCGAGGAGGCCTCGGACCTTCCTGTGCTTCCTCTCCCGGACATTCTTCTGCCGTACTTCCTCATCTTCCTGACCCATTCCCTCCAGATCCTCCTGAGTAAGTTCCATTCCTTTTTTTAAACTCGCCCGCTGCGGTCGATCCTCGGGAATTCCCCGCATCCCCTGATTTCGCTCGTAGGTTTTTGCATCCGATATCATTTCATCGATATCCTCCTCCTGGCCGTCCCCCAAAAGATTAATGCTAGATCCATTTGGCGAATAGAGAGAATAGACTGACTAGTTTGCACAAAGAGGCCTGAAGCTTTCCCAATGTCGATAACTCCAATTCCATACGATTGGCAACCATATGAACCACCGCGCGAAAGGCACCGACACGCTCCTGATAGTGGTGAAGGGGGACTTGATCTTTGGCACTGTCCTCTTTAGACCTGAATGTCGCCATTATATCTTCAGAAATCGCTTAGTAACATGCTTAGGCCCACAGTAGGCAAGAGCGTATTGCTTACAGTTATCAAATATCATATATCGCGCCTGATGGACTAATATCTCTCCTATATCATCTCTATCCTCCTCCGCTGATATATCGTCACCCTCCTCCTCACTCACTGGGGCCCTGCGGGCAGGAACATCAAGTCCCAGACGCTTGAAATCTAAGAGTTTAACGCTCTCGCTTTCCGGGCCCAATGGAACCCCTTCGCCCGATCCCCCGAAATATGGAAATGATACGAAAAGGATGAACCTGTCTTCTGACTTGGGCGACTCCGGTGATTTTTTGTCCGATGGTTCTTTGCCCGATGGTTCTTTGCCCGATGGTTCTTTGTCCGATGGCTCTTTGTCCGATGGTTCCTTGCCCGATGGTTTTTTATCCGATGGTTCTTTGAAAGGTGCCCGTAAAGAGACGCCGGTCCTAAATTGTCCCTTGCCGGGCAGTGCTCGAACTCTTTTTGAATATGCGTCCATAAAATCAGCCCCCCCCTGCCTCAGAAGACCGAGTTTTTCCCCCATCAAGTTTAGTAGTCTATCATCCTATTTCTAGTAAGCGATTGCTTGCAAGGGATAAAAACGCTACTGGTTCTCATAGCAACTTACATATGTATCATAACATTGGGGGAAGTCACTTGAAATAAACCTCAAGTATTAGCACCTAGAGGATAAATTCAACTTTCATAGAAGCCAACCAGTTTTATGCACTGCATTGCTGGTGGCCCAAATGGGTAGTAAGAAAGTAGATCCTTGGAAGATAGACTTACATGATACCCAACCGTGGCCCTCGTGAAAGTATTAGAAGAGGTTCTTTTTTAGGGTTAATTATTTGGTCAAATTCTTTGGACTCTATGAGCGTATCCTTGGACACTTGAGAGAATATATCATCGTCTTCACTAAAGTGCCCCGAGGGTGGATCTTCCCCCTCAGCCGAGGGATCTCCATCCACCAAGCTCAGGTAGCCCGGGTTTAATGAATAGTCAAAAATCACGACATCGTCGTCCCCCCGGTTTTGTAGCTTCTCGCTCGCCAGGTTGTAGCTAGGATGCAGGCAATCCTGCTCATCGTAAAAGTCTCGTTTTTCACCAATGGTCTCCCAGCCAGCAAAACGGGTCGCTGATTCCTGAGAGAGCGCAGGAGACTGCCGCGACGGCTGCGGTAATTGGTGGATCGATCCCGTTGGGAGTTCGAGGGCCGGGAGACCCTCTTGCGGAGCAGCAGAGCTCTGACCGGGGTTAGCCATCCTGACCAGCCAGCAAGGGAGAGTTTGATGGAGGAAAATAGAGGCGATCTCCTAACTTCTCGAAATGCTGATGGCTAGTTGGGGGCTTCATTCTTATGTACAAATTCAACGCAATCAAGACACTCATGAGTCCACCAACTCAACCCAAACATTAGACTTCCTCACATCGGGAGCTGCGGCTGCGAAAGGAGACACAACCCAACTCAGATGGGGGCGTACACGAGCACCGGGAAAGCAATATGCGCGCCTTGACATGACACGCCTAGAACCACTCGAGTACGGTACTCACATATCAAATCTAGCTTCGTTAAAAGGGACCAGTGCTGTATGGGCCTCTACGTGCATCGTGGGCAGGATGGCGCGGGCGATCGTGGCCAAATCTGGCGACATTGGATGCTCATCCGAGACATGTCTCGCAGGGCGAAAAATAATTCGGTCGTGATATCCATGATGGTTGTTGTTGTGTGAACAATGCAGTTACTGGACATGACAGAAATTGATTTTACCATCGCAACATTAATTATACATAAATATTTCACCTCCAATCAGGTCACTACGCCCCCGCACATACATCGCCGTACGAGTGTGCCGACAGCACAACCCTGTAGCATATAATTCGAGTCAAGGAGCAGATAAAATGCTTATTTTAGCCCCTAAGTTACCGAGGAAATAATAAAGGAAAAGCCTTCCCCGTACTGGATCCTTACCCCCGGGCCTTATCAATCGTGCGCGGTGTCAGTCACCCCGTGGGGGGGACGGAAACCATTGATTAACTTCGCTTTCGCCGTTTTTGCTTACTGTTTCCTTTCTCAGAATTCCAGAGCCCGCTGCACACAGTGAATTATGATGTGTATGGATTGTGCACAAGATGAAGGTAATTCCGACAACGATGCCTGAGCACCTCATTGGTATTAGCGCTGATATTAGTATGGGGGCAACCACGCCAATAGGGAAAAGCTGGCGGAATTTTTAAACGGAGAGAACTAAGGCAACAGAAGTTAGACTACTCGTACGATCACAACACACAGAGGACAACACACAATCGACGACTTTGTGATGAAGTGGGGAAGTTCTCCCTCCCTATCTAAAGGGTAAAGCTAAGAGCTGATATAAATTATAAACGAAGTCAACCTCCTGTCCTACCATCCCTCACCACATCTATCACGCTCTTCTACTTGCAGGTATGTTTCTTTTCAAGTTTCCATGCGCGCTCCCACGCTAACAAAGGAAAGACAAGCATTATAAAAGCTCCCGCTGATCATAGCCTTCATGCGTCCAACTTCCCCATTTCCCTTGCGACGGATGTATTGATCCCAATCCTAAGCGCACTCCCGAAGCCTAAGCACATTCCCAAAAACTATGCGAACAATGAAACAATAACCTGAGCACGCCGAGCAGCATCTAACAGTTTCCAACAAGAACACCGGTACTCTCAAAATGCCCTCTGCGATAGCGACCAAGATCCAATATACCCCGCACAACTCCGCCCATTCAATTTTAAGGGAGGAGGCAATTTCCGGTGGACTACTTGTAACACTACTCGTCAAATCCAATCCCTATAGTCTACCTCAAGCCTTGACCTGCATCAACAACTACATTGCGTCTTGCTAGAAGAGATCTCACCTAACCTTCACACCCCCGGAAGTCGAAAAGTAATAATGGTGGCACCCAAGAAATCGTAAAATAGCATAGTCAAATAGAGGTACAAAAAGTCATGAAGGGGAGAACGAAAAAATATATTCGGGTTCCTAGTTTTCTTTCTTTCTTTCTTCTTAGTGCCCCCCTCTCGTTGCCCGGAAACAAAGGTGGCGGAGGGGCCCTACAAGAGAGCCAGCATCGCAACAAACACAACCAATGACCATCCTCACTATTTCTGTGCGTGGACAAAATGAACCGCGCATCAACGGAGACGAAGAACTCTGGCTATGACAACAGCACTCCCCCACTGGCTCCAATACCATCAAAACCAAAAAAAAAAATGTAAAATATAAATTCATATGATAGTAGGATAAATAGTACAAACTAATATTTGATCTAGAGGAATTTCTTTAGGTGGTGTTGAAAGTGCAACATAATGTGGAGGGAGGCTGCGCTCGGTGAGCGGTTCATTTTGCCCAAGTACCATAACTTACAATCTTTCCCTATTATACTTTGACAAAGGTGTATGCCCAAAACTCAATTAGGACTCAGCAACGCTAGCTAGAGATGAATAAACTTCCTGTCTATGAGAGAATAGAGTTTAGTTTAAGCGAGTAAAGAATGGTGAAAGATGGGCTGATGATGACAGAGAATATGTACTCGGGACTTTTAATGTGATGAGAAATATTCAAACTCTCTTCGCTTTAGCTAGGAACACACAGCATGTCAGTAAAGCCATATTTGGCCGAGCATACGATGTTAAGCGGACCGCATGTCGCTTATTGCGCAATACCAAGAATACAAATTACGGTAGACCGAAAAAGTTGTAACTAAGCACGAGTCTTCTAACCCAAGGCGCCTAAGCGCAACCCTTCTGCCCGTCTTGCCGAATCCTTTCAACGGAGGGAAAAATGGTAATTAAATCTATCGGCACATAACCAGGTGTACCAAATAAAAACAGAACTTTTGATAAAGCCCCAAGACCATTTTCCGCCCCCACAATTGCCCGAAAGATTTAGCTGCCCAGAGCATTGCATTCAAAAGGTTCGCCTCACTTGCTATTTTATTCTGAAATACACTCCAGGCTCGGGAAATATCTGGCTATTTTTAAAATGATTTCTCATTTCAGGTGCCCAGTTCTCTGAGATCTCTGAGAGGCTGGGACTGCATTATGCAGGTATAGGTTTGCTACAATTTGTGCTTTGCTTAGTTTTTATATTAAACCTTGACATGATGTCGGATAAACAATATTTCCAGCGGTTAGGGTGGTCATCGCCTGTCACTCGCGGTGGATGACGGCGCAAATTGTTGTGATAGCAACTTGACCTGATTGATAGAGAGCCCGGGGATACTCCCCACTACTTATGCTCTATAGTGTTAGCCGCCGAGCTTCCCTATTGACGCTATCTCATCCAGTGGCCTAAAAGTCCACAATCATATAGATGAAAAGGTGCCCGAACAGAAGAAACGTTTAAGCGGGGATACACGTTAATATGATGTGAGCGCCAGGGAGTAACGAGTAGCGTAAAATTTATCTTATTATTGGCACAAGGTTATCGTGGTTGCTAGTTCTAACATGCTGTTAAGCGCGTGGCAGTACAAAAGTCCGTCCTCGTTAACATTCCTGATAACACATACCCCCACCCAACCAACAACAAAAGATACTGTACAACCCTCTAAGTTATCCCCTCATCTCACCGAACGGCATTAAAAATTAAGGTATCATATAAAAACCAGCCCCGGGGAAATGCATCTCCCCTTTCGTGAGTCTCTGTGCCACGTAATCATGATATTTCCTGGTAATTAGGTTTCTTACCCAGCTCCCTCGACACCCAAATTTTAGGATGTCAAGGGTTACCGCCGCTGCTCCTTTGATCGCGGACCAGAGTTTGATGATCAAGTTTTATATTCCCGTTTCCCCTCCTCGTGGCTATGGGGCGTGAGTGTCCGACTGCATAGGGGCCGGCGGAAGTGACAACGTACTCGGTTGTCCCGCGGAGGATAGCGGATCGGAAACTCTTTTCGGATTTCTCGTGCTAGTCGGGCTTGTTGACCACGCCTCTGATGGAGACTGTTGCGGTTGTGAGAGTGAACCGGAAGGAGGCCGCGGTGAGCTAACCGGTGAGGATACTTTTCCCAGTAGGATGCCTCCCCCCGGCCCAGACCCCGAAGGTTGGGGTGTTGGCTGGGGTGGCACCACAACCACTGTGGATCCGGTATTATGCTGAGGCAGAGAGTAGTCCGTGCAAGGCCAGCAAAACAAGCGCAGGCAAGGTCTGCCAATCAGTCGCAGGAAGGGCCTGCAAATCCAGCACAGCCAAGGCCACACTCTATCTATGATGAGGACCCCACACCAAGACGGACGCCATTTCTCCCAGGCCCGGTCCCTGAGATTTTCTGCCCATTCGCGCCTCCAGACGATGACCAACACCGTCAGTAGTAGTACCCCGACAAATGTGGGGCCGGTGGCCCACCAGAATTCGCTTAAGGACATCTCGGCGCTACTATCGAATTCTTTCACGGTCTGCATGCCGTAGTACTGATAGGGTTTCTTGTCAGAAAATGCTCGAAAAACCAACAGGGGGTAAAATACCGAAGTACAAAAGCTAAGCGGAAGAAACGCTGTAGTCACGAGAGTAAAACCAGACAACGTCTGCCCTTGTTTCACAAGCTCGGCCCGGGTTTCCGCTATCGCCTTTGTTGTTTCCTTGACAGCATCCTCGGCGCGCTTCACCGCGTCCGTTGTCTCTTGAGCCGTTTTCTCGGAGGGGGCCGCTTTAGCTTGATCAGACTTCAAGAATGCGGAAAACTGCCGAGTCGTTAGCATTCTTGCCATGATTTCAGATATAGGAATTATACAATTTTCCTCCTGATATCCATATTTTCTACCAACTCCTTGATTTTCGTAATGAAAGATTTCCTCTCTCGAACCACCTCGTCAATAGTTTCCAAGGTGTTCGGCCATATCTGCTCGGTATTTTCCGAGAGGATAGGGATTGTGGCGACATTTCTGTGGAAAGGATTCCGCCGAAGCCCCTTCTTGCCATCTTTAGCTTTTGTTCGATAGCTTGTTAAAAATACGCTGTGTATATCCTGGAGAACGGAAATCTGTCGCTCAGTCACGCTGATGGCAGCGAACAATGCTGCCGAAAGCCTGTTAAGGAATGCGAGGAGGTCTCGGACTCTCTCTTGCTTCCTCTTTATCCCTTGGTCATCCTTGTGGACCTCTGGATCTGATATCATTTGGTCGATATCTTCTTCCTAATCGTTCTCAAGAGTTAATGCTAGGTTCATTTGGCCAAAGGAGAGAATAGACTAACGAGTTTGCACAAGGAGGCTTGCAGCTTTTCCAATGTCTTCGGTTCTAATTCCATACGATTGGCAATCATGTGGATCATTGCGCGAAAGGCGCCGACACGCTCCTGGAAGCGGTGAAGTGGTACTCGATCCTTGGCACTATCCTCCTTAGATCTAAAGGTCACCATTGTATCTGCAGTAATCAGTTAGTAAGGATATTTGGGCCAATAGTAAGAAAAAAAGCATAACTTACTATTATCAAATATCATATATCGTGCCTGATGCACTAATATCTTCCCTATATCATCTTCCTTCTCCCCACTCGGCACAGCTCTGCTGCCGGGATCATAAACTCCCAGGCGTTTGAAGTCTAACAGTCCGACACTCTCGCTCTCAGAGTCCAACGAAATCACCTTGCTAGATTCCCCGAAATATGGAAATGATACGAAAAGGATAAATTTATCTTCCGATGAACCTGGCTTGGACAACTCCGACGGATCTTTGAAAGGTACCCGTAATGAAAGACCAGTTCTGAAACGTTTACTACCGGGCAGTGCTTCGACTCTGTTTGAATGCGCGTCTTTGAAAGCTGTTGGGTTTGGAAGGCCGAGTTTTTCCGCAATCGAATTCAGTGGATTATCGTCCTATTTCTAGTAAGCAATTGCTTTGGGGGTGAATTTGCGATTGCACCGCGCTGTGGCTTACGCTTGTATCGTAGTCACAACATTGGGGAAAGTCTCTTGAGAAAGAAAAAAAGAACCCTCGGATATTAGCATCTAGAGGATAAATTCAACTCCCATGGAAGCCCCCAAGGTGTATGCCGCACGGCATTGTTGGTGGCTAAATGGGTAGGGAGAAAGTATATTTTTTGGGGGTAAACATACATGATACCTAACCGTGACCCCCGTGACTGTATTGGTCGAGGTTCTTCGGGAGGGTTAACTATTTGGTTGAATTGTTTGGACCCTATAAGCTCCTGCTTGGCCACTCGAAAGAATATGTCATCGTCCGCACTAAAGCGCCCCGGGGGAGCGCCCTCTTCAGCTAGCGGATCGCTATCCGCATGACCTAGGTAATCCGGGTCTAATGAGTAGTCGAAAATCACGACATCATCATCTTTTCTGGCTCCTAGCTTCTCACTCGCGAGGTTGTGGCTTGGATACAGGCAATCTTGCTCATCATAAAAGGCTTGTTGTTCACCAATGATTTCCCAACCATCGAAAAGGTCCTCTGATTCCTGAGAGAGCCCGGGAGATGGCGGCGATGGCTGTGATGATTGGTTAATGGATCCAGGTGCGAGTTCGGAGGTTTGAAGAGGCTCTAGTGGAGCAGCAGAGTTCCCGCTGTCGTCAGCCATCTTTGCCAAGTGGTGAGGAGGAATTGAGGGAGGAAGATAGAGACAGCTTCCGAGCTCCCTAAGCTGATTCTGGTTCGTTGGAGAGTTCCATTCTTATGTAGAACATTAAGTGCGATCAAGACAGCTCCAGCGGCTCGGCCTAAAACATTTGACAGCCTTAAGTTACGGACCGCAGCTGGCGCGAGGAGGGAGGCAGAGCCAATTCAGATAGGGGCGTGAATGGCCAACCAGGAAAGTCATATCCGCGCATTGACTGGATCTCGCAAGTACACACAGACCAAACCTATCATAGCTTAGTTGGAACGATGCCGCCTCCTCTTTTTAGTGTGCAGTGTGGATTGGGCGATCGTGGCCTAATCTAGCGCATTGCATGTTCATCTGAGACATGTCTCGTAGACCAAAAAATAATTCTGTCGTGATATTGGATCCATTATTGCTTCACTTGTCTGCAGCGTCCGCAAGGTGGTGACCAAAGATAGGGATTGATTTTGCTATCACAACATGCACGCGCAGAAACTAAATTATGGTGCAACCAGCCTCAGATTTTGCGCGTCTCTTCCTTGATCACGACCATAACTTAATTTGCGCGCGGGTACTTACAAGTAAATACATACAGTACTTGTATGTAAATATTTTCTTCGGTGTTGAAAGAAAAAACAATCTCCCACGGCCCAAGAGGGTATTGCGGTTGTGTAACATACGCTCGGGCATCCTAGATCCCTGTCCCTTTTTCTGGGGGAGTTTCCGTAAAGTTAATTGCCAAGACCTCGGTAGGTCATCCAAGCATTTTCCACCGCCTCCTCAAGTCCGCTTTCTCCAGTCGAGAGCCGGCGGCAGTGTGGTAGTACTCGAATACTTGAGAACACTCGTCCGCCAATTGATGCTGGTAAGGACTCTGCAGTAGGGTACGAGTAGTATTGAACCACTGGGACCCCTGCAAGCCCAAAAATCTGCCTGCGATGCGGCTGTGCCAACCAACTCCTGGTGATCACCAGAATCTCGATCTCAGAGGCTGCACTATCTGGATATGACGAAAACTTTTTCTTATCTCCCTCTCGACCGTAATTAAACCCCCCTTTTCAGCCTCGTATCTCCCTCTCTTTCCATTGGCCCAAATTGAAAACCCGGCTCGCTACAAGTATCTGGCAAGTAGAAGTCGAACACAGGGGGGATCCTGGGAGCTGAATTTTGTATGGGGTCACAGATGCGCACAGACAATTCGCCATACAAAATGTTGACCCCTGTGTTCTGGTTCTTCATGCCGGGGACTTGTAGGTTCCATTAATTTTCCCATCAGTTTTAGGCAGGAGGAGCAGTGCAGCAATACGGCACACGTCCCAGGCATATCGAACCCAAACATTTGCGCAAGAGTAAAAGCAATGACACGATTCTGTGCCGCAGATCTGAAAAATTTCGCTCTTCCGACAAATTAGTTTTTTTATATTAGTTTTTTTCGTGCGCAGTGCGGGATCCGAGCAGGGGTCGAGGGGAGTCAGGGTCATCAAGGTGAACCCGAAGGCGATCGGTCGATTGAGAGGGTGGTGGTGCCGTCTACACAGGAAAACTTAAAAAACCTTTTCAATACAATGCATTCTCGCGCATATATTTCCCATACCATCCTTGGCTGAGACATACCATCCAGGAGGTTTCACTTAGCAACAAAAAGCAAACTCTCCATCAAGCATCAGCTCTTTCTTTATTATTTAAGTATGATAAGCCAAATAGTTTTTTTAAAGAATAGGAAAAATAGGAAAAATAGCCTAAAGCCTCTGGTTATTTTATTTTTTCCTATTTTTTCCTATTTTTTCCATAATTTTCGAGGATGGACCGGGACCTGGGGTGAGGGTTTTGGTGGCATAAGTCACTCCGCAAAACACACCACATTTAAGTGAGGACAGACCAGCCCACAGATATCCTGTCTAACTATGGGAAAACTTAATCAGGTCTCTCAATAATACGCAATCAACATCCGCTTGGCAAGGCCTTCATCTGAGCGCATGTCCGTAGGAGTCACATCGAGTAAATCCCCCCAATTCTCAGTTATGGCGGGAGGTGAAGGTTTCTTATACCAGTGCTCCCCAATGACGACACGTCCGGCCCACGCCCGACAGGTCCGGAGAAGTGAGGAATCCCTTTTGAAAAAGCACAATCGATACCATTGTTTCAGTGCAGTTAGGATACCGGCTCCTCTGAGGCTCAAAGAAGGGTACAGCCGTGTGCCAAATGTTCAGGCACCCCGGCTAGTACCGTGACATGTTTTACAAATCGACTATGGTTGAACGGCGAATAACGGCGACGAGTGATCGGTAGTGAAACGAAACGAAAAACGCCAAGGCAAAAGGTAACACGATCGCACACTGAAGTGGGGAAAATCTTTCTCTTCAACAAGACACACTCTCTCACTATGCTCGATGATACTATCTAACTAACCAACTAACATAACTAAAGGCGAAGACAGGAGTATATAGGAAAAAACAACATCTTCCTTCCACCCACCGAGTCCAATCCTCCCATCGAGCGTCATACTGATCCACGCTCTTCCACGCATACCGCCGCTTTTCTGTGCCCCTTTCCGCTCTTCTACGCAGGTCTCCCTTTCCTTTCCGTGCAGAACAATCATGCTAACAAAGGAAAGAACAAAGAAAACTCTTCTAGGCTCCATAGCCTACTCGCATCCTCCTCCTCCTCACCGATCAGAGGTGAATACCCGGAGGTTTGTCGAGGTTTGTCGAACGAGAATGGTGCGCGCTGCACCTATGCCAGGTAGCATGAAAGAACTGGCTCCCAGGGCGTATCTATCCAGAGCGCATGTCCGATACTTCTTTGTCTGAATGATAATAAGGTAGGATAGGTGCGGGGCCGCCGGGCTAAGTGCGAGGCCAGGGGTTAAGTGCCCAGGGGGGGGGGGGGGCTTAGTATGGTGAGCAGCACCGAACATTTCCAACAACATGTCCCATATGTACCGGATGTATCTTTTGTGTTACCGTACCCTATAATATAGCAACAGGACAAAAGTCATCGTTGGCGAGCCCAAGTACAGCCGAAAACACACCAAACCCGACGAAACCTGGATATGGAAAATCTCTATCTGAACCCCCACCTCTGAATTAATTAAACAGAAAAACATATCAATAGCTAACCAGGGACCTGGCAATAGTTGAATTTGCATTTTCATAAAGTATTTCTTTGTTCTGTGACTGGTACTAGTTAACTAGGGCAAAACATCCAGATGCAGAAGTCAAGTCCCAAGAATCTGTATGGCACCCACAGAAAAAGATACATGCTTTCAAAATCACCAACTTTCAATCACGACAGTTCACCCAATATTACACTATGGGATCAAATACTAAAATTGCCTCTTTGGGATAGAAAGAGTGGCTGTTTCACCAAGAATTGATCAGCCGACACCGTTGGTGGTGGAGTTCTGGTGCTCTGAAAATCTTCGGCTTTGGAGTAAAGGGGTCACCAACGATGACTTTTGTCCGGGCGCTGTACCAGCTTGGGTCCCAGAACTTTTGGAACCCCGGCTGTACCAGAACGGTGTAGTCGCACGCCCCCCCTCCCCCCTCAGACCTTAGTCTACCAAATACTCAGGTATGGACGTGGGTGATCAGACAGACAGGATTAAAATTCTATGGGGATACATATGATTCTAATCCCTGTCTGTCCGATCACCCACGTCCATGCCCTAGTGCTCGAGTACCCCGCTGTCCCGGATGAAATTCCTTGGGTTCTAACCCTTTTCGTACGATACCAAATCTGCTGTCCCGGAGATATTCTTTGGATTTTGGGCGGTTAGGTGCGACACGGTGACGACAGCCATCCTGACTTGCCCCCCTTTCACCAGACATGGCCACTCTTGTATGATCGGTGGACAAAATTAACCGCGCATCAACGAACACAAAGAACTCCGACATGAAAACAGCACTGCCCCACCAACCCCAATATCATAAAGACCAAAAAAAACAAATTAAGAATGTAAATTCATAGTCGAATACATAGTAGAACCTAATATTTAATCTAGAGAAGTTTCTTTAGGTGGTGTTTAAAGTGCGGAGTGATTAGGGGTGTTCAGTTGCTATCAATTGTGGGTGCGCGGTTAATTCTGTCCACGGACAATATTTATCCGATCGAGGAATCAGGAGGTGGTGCGGACTTCGCAATATCCAAGTTTTAGTCCAATCAGCTCTATTTTGCATCGTTGGTGCTCCTGTAGAAAATCTGAATTTGCAAAATGTGTACCTTTTCATGTGGGGACTCATACACATCCTAGCGCTCGGCGGGGACCATTGGACATTTTGAACCTCTCTTGCTTGGCCAAGAGCCAATTCACTAAAAAGAGATGTTCTAAACCCCCGAGTCCTTGGCCGCCGGGTGGTAAGTTTTTGTAGTAATTGGCAATGACGTTCTTGAAGTGCTGGGGATTTAGTTGAGGTCGGACTTTGCTTGTCCTAGTTGTGTTTTCACCAACACTTTACAAGACCTACGTGACTGATGTCCGGGGACTGCATGTATTTAGGTCATGCGTGTCCTGGCAACCACCGGAGTGCTGTGGTGTGACGGTAATCGTTTTATCTCAGCACGGCTCATTGCCGCTTGCCTTTGTATCTGTTTTAGCTAGCCCCAGGCCGGTACAGCTAGGATAAAATATGAGCTTGAAAACTACACTTACAGAGCATTCACCGTACGAACCCTCCAAAAAGTTAACATATGGTTTTCTGCGCACCACGACGATTGGTCAGGCATTTCATCCGGCACATTGCCCCCCCCCCCCCCCGGTGGCATTTGCTACGGTACAGTATGAAAGTCAAGAGTGGGTTTTCCTGGAATAAGTCGATATCAAGAGGGAGCTAGGAGAGCTTGCTCCAGTTTAGCTCCTCTGCTAGGCCAAAACTATGAGGGGACGCAGCGCGGAGCATCTCAGCCAAATTTTCGATATGTCTATCGGGTATCATCGCACCCGCAATTTCTCTTCTGTGCAGTAACTATTCTGAACACTATTTGCAAGGCCTCTCGTACCTCCTCTTCACAACCCATCACCCGCGCTACTTACCATAGCAACTTGGCCTAATTGCTGACGAGCTTAGGGATATTCCCAATTACTTACGCTCTATAGAAATAGTCACCATCTTTCCGTGTTGATCCTACTTCACTCGGTGACCTAAGATGTGCTCGATGCCAGCTACATTATTCCCGGCAAAGCTCGCCCAGCATAACTAGAATCCCCATACAAATAGCCCCTGCACTATCCCCTGCAGTGTTGATAGTGCCGAATTTCCCTACCTCACGCTAAAATGCATGCTAAAAAATTAGCATTCTACTTTTCTTGATGTCAATGGAGTGGTGTCAATAGCACTTTAGGTCAAGTTACGATGCGGATCTTTTTCCATCAATAGGAGCACTAAGCCTGACATGAGTGATGTTAGCCATAGCTATGAGGTGTGAGGTAGTCTAATGCACTCGTGATATTCACTAGCTAAAACCTACAGTCATGTGATAGCTTTAAACCTCTATGGGATTGAATCCACCAATCAAAGAAATGCGCTAATTTCACTAGTGAAACCTCCGATAATTCCAGCAGGTAGGGAGTAGCACGAGGCTGGAAATAAAGGGGGGGCGGAAAGAGGAGAGGGTCTTGGTACAGGAGGGCGGCCAGATATAACCCCTTAAATCGAGTGATATCTAATGATGGCGAAGAGAAAAGGATAACTTGTGTAAAACTTGAATATGGTGTACAAAGAACTGAGTAGAAAGTGTAAATTCAAATAAGAGAGTGCGGCCAAGGCAGACATAACTAAAGACTATTTTCCACCGTGAAGTATGATAAAAGACTCCTTTGTATGGTGGATTTCCGGGGTCTTTGAGCTTACTGGTTGGCTAGGCATTTTCCTAAGAGAGTTGGGCGGTGGCGCTCCTCACTCTGACTATCATGGCTTTTCTGCACAGAAATACAACTAGAAACCCCTTCAGGCTCTCACGCAAAGGGGGATTGTTTGTTTGTTTCTCCTCTCCCTCCCGTCTCTTTTTTTTTTCAAGCTAAATTCTCCCGCTAATTCTTCCCGGATAGGTGTTTGCTGGAATTAAGGCCCACAGAATGTCCTGGAATTGGAGACTATAAGAGGCCTAGAATTTTCAGAGGGATTTCCCATACCTCAAATGTCGTGACTGCAAACACTGGAATTACCAGAGGGTTGGAAATCTTGGAAATCTTGGAGGTTTCACTGTAGTACTGAAACGATGACTTTGGTTACCGGGAGAAGTCTTCTTCCGATCACAAACCTGAAGTAAAGAAAGCTAAGACCCGAAGACCCAGGAAGTAATATCACGATAAGGAAGCAAGGATAGAATCAGATGTGGGCAATCACCGCTTGCACATGAGATAGAGTCAGAGATTCCAGAGATAGTGACAAAAGAACCCTAGAGATAAAAAGGCCATTCACAAAAGCGAAGGAAAACAAAAAAAAGCGGAGTCGTCTATTAACATGTAGTTTGTTTTGTCTCCGTAGTCTGCTTCCTTTATAACCTCACGATCAGAACCAGCCATCAGTAATCCACCTATCCATACCACAACATATCCACCTCTCGCTCCCGGAACTGGCTACCCGTATTACCCCAGCGCTCAGAATGTAAAACAAATAACGAGAAACAATTTAGTTCAAAGCTTGGCCTGTATTTAGCCTCACAGTACCTCTTTAGAGCGGTGTGGGAAAGTTCGGCACTATTAATGCTACAGGGGATAAAAGATTCTATGGGCGTTCTCTCACCGTGTTCTTGCCTAGTCGTGAGTTACTGTATGGAGGGGTGTTCTAACATCAGTGTTCAAATCGGCATGAGCGTTAAGATGATGTGAACACCAGCAAGGGCCCCATAGACCGCGTGCTACAGAAGCAAACAAACTTCTTCTTACCGGGGTTACGGGTAGCGTAAAGGGTTTTTTTATACCTTATCATCGGCACATGATGCAATCGCAGCGACTACCGGTAGTGCCAACATTGTTTTAATTACGTCGCGGTACAAAGGTCCTTCCTCGCCAGCACTCCCGATACCACCCAACCAGTAATAAAAGCTACTATGCAGCCCTCTGAGTTCCCATCTCACCAAACAGGATTAAAAATTAAGGTGCTATATAAAATATGCCTGGGGGAGGTGCATCCCTCCTTCCCCCAGTCCCTATATCCTTCAATTATGATATTTCCCCTGCTGCCTGGCGATTGGCCAAATTTTAGGATGTCAATGGCTACAGGCCCTGCACTTTTGATTGCAGAGCAGAGTTTGACGATCAGATTCTTTATTTCCTACTTGCCCCTCCAGGCTATAGGGCACGAGTGCCCGATTGTCTAGAGGCTAGAAGAAGTGGCGGCGTACTCGGTCCTCTCGCGGATAATAGCGGAAAGGAAACCCTATTTGGATCGGTTGTGCTCGTCGGGCTTGTTGAGCACGCCCCTTTTGGAAACTGCTGCTGTTATGGGGGTGAGCCGGGGGGAGGCGGCAGTGAACTAACGGACGGGGGTACCGTTACCAGTGGGATCCCCGGCCCTGGCCCCGAAGGTGGTGTTGTTGGTGGGGGTGGCGTAGCCACCGGGGTGGGTTGGTGATGGAGAGGCAGAGAGCCGACCGGGGCCTGGGGAGGTTTGCTAATTAGACCTAGCCACCGGGGCCACACTCTCCCCGTGATATAGACCCAGCACCTGGACTGAAGCCATCTCTGCCAGACCTGGGACCTGAGATCATTTGCCCATTGGCGCCTCCAGACGATGACCAGTACCGTCAGTAGTAGTACACCGGCAAGTGTGGGGCCCGTGGCTAGCCAGAATTGACGCAAGGACAGTGCGGCGGGGGGGGAGGTATTGCTGAATTCCCTCATTGTCTGCATGCCGTAAAACTGATAGGGGTTCTCATTAGAAAATACTTAAATCACCAACGGGAGGTAAAATACCGAAGTACAAAAGCTAAGAGGAAGAAACGCTGTAGTCACGAAAGTGAAACCAGATAGCGTCTGCCCTTGTTGAACAAGTTCGGTCTGGGTCTGCTTGATAACGTCCTGGGTATCCGCTATCGCTTTTGTTGTTTCCCTGACAGCATCCTCGGCGCGCTTCACCGCGCCTGTTGTTTCTTGAGCCGTTTTCTCGGAGGGGGCCGCTTTAGCTTGGTCAGACTTCAAGAATGCGGAAAGCTGTCGAATCGTTAGCATTCTTGCTATGAGTTCCCATATGAGAATTATACAATTTTCCTCCTGATATCCATATTTTCTACTAACCCCTTGACTTTCTCAATGAAAGATTTCCTCTCTCGAATCACCTCGTCAATAGTTTCTAAGGTATTCGGCCATATTTGTTCGGGGTTTGCGGAGAGGACAGGGATTGGGGCAACATGGTTGTAGAAGGGATTCCGCCGGAGTGGGTATCCCCTGTCGTACTTTTTAGTTTTTGTCCGGTAGCTTGTTAAAAATACGCTATGTAGGTCCCGCAGGACCGCAATCTGTCGTTCACCCACGCTAATAGCAGCGAACAAATCTGCCGAAAGTCTATTAAGGGCAATGAGGAGGTCTCGGACTCTCTCCTGCTTCCTTTCCATCCCTTGATCATCTTTGTGAACTTCTGGGTCTGATATCATTTGGTCTATATCCTCCTCCTAATCATCCCCAAAAATTAGTGCTGGATTCATTTGGCTAAAGTAGAGGATAGACTAACTAGTTTGTGCAAGAAGGTTTGAAGCTTTCCCAGTGTCCGTAATTCCAATTCCGTGCGATTGGCAATCATATGAATCATTGCGCGAAAGGCGCCGATACGCTCCTGAAAGCGGTGAAGTGGAACTTGATCTCTGGCACTGTCCTCCTTAGATCTAAATGTCGCCATTACATCTTCAGAAATCACTTAGTAAAGGTGTCTAAGTCAACAGTAGGCAAGAGCGCATAGCTCACAGTTATCAAATATCATATACCGTGCCTGATGCACTAATATTTCCCCCATATCAGCTTCCCCCTCTCCGCTCACTTCAACCCTCCGGTCGCGGACATCAACTCCCAGGATCCTAAAATCTAAGAGTTTAAGGCTCTCCCTTCGCCGATCCAATGTAATCTTCTCACTAGATATCCCGAAATACGGAAATGATACGAAAAGGAAGAGTCTATCTTCCGATGAGACAGCCTTTGGTGGATCCGATGTGTCCTGTTTGAGCGGATCCGATGAGTCTGGTTTGAGCGGATCCGATGAGTCTGGTTTGAGCGGATCCGATGAGTCTGATTTGGGCGGATCCGATGAGTCTGACTTGAGCAACTCTGATGGTTCTTTGAGTGGTACCCGTAATAAGACGCCAGTCCTAAAACGTTCATGACCAGGAAGTGCTCGAACTCTCCCTAAGTATGCGCCCATGGAAGTAGTTTCACCTCCCCTCTTAAGGCCGAGTTTTTCTGCCATCGAATTTAATAGACTGTCATCCTATTCGTAGTAAGGACTTGCTTTACGAGATAAAATCAGTGTTGGGCCGCATAGCGACTTACGTATGTATCATAACATTGTGGAAAGTCACTGAAATAAAGCCTAAATATCAGCATTCAGAGGATAAATTTGACTTTCACAGAAGCCGGCCAATTGTATATAGCACAACATTATTTGTAAGAGAGTAAAGAGAAAGTAGACGCTTGAGGGGCTGACTTACATAATACCCAACCGCCGTCCCCGCGACTGTAGCAGTCGAGGTTCTTTGGGAGGGTTAATTATTTGGTTAAATTGTTCGGACTTTGTGAGCTCATCCTTGGACACTTTAAAGAATATATCATCGTCTTCACTAAAGCGTCCTGGGGATCGACCTTCCCCCTCAGAAGGAGGATCTCCATCCAGACTCAGGTAGCCCGGGCTTAATGAATAGTCAAAAATCACAACATCGTCCCTCCCTCGGTGTTGTAGCCTTTCGCTCACCAGGTTGCAGCTTGAGTGCAGGCAATCCTGCTCATCATAAAAATCTCGTTTTTCACCGATGGTTTCCCAACCAGCGAAACGGCTCTCTAATTCCTGAGAGAGCGCAAGAGACTGCTGTGACGGCTGCGATAGTTGGTGAATTGATCCCATTGGGGGTTCGAGGGCCGCGTGATCCCCCTGCGGAGCAGAAGAGCTCGCGCCCGGGCCATCCATCCTGACTAGCTAGCAAGGGGAGTTTGAGGGAGGAAAATAGAGGCCACCTCTTAGCTTTCCAAGAGATGCTGGTGGTTCGTTGGAGAGCTTCACTCTTATGTACGGTCCAGTACCGTGTGCAGGCGGCTCTGGCGATAGTGGCCCAATCCAGTTGTAGCGACATAGAATGCTCATCTGAGACATGTCTCTTAATGGGGAAAAAAATTCGACGGTGATATTCATGATGGGTGCGGCTGCGCCGAGTGGCCACAAGCTGGTGACTGGGCATGACAGAAATTGATTTCAGCATCTCAGCATAAATTATACACAAATGATTCCCCCCACCCGGTCATTACACTCCCAGGCGTACACTTCTATGGCAAGCCTGTAGCCCACAATTCGAGTCAAGAAACAGATAAAATATACTTTTTAACTCCAACCAGGAGAGATAAAGGAGAAGCTTCCCCCGTATTGCATCCCTACCCTCGGGTCTTATCGATCGCGCGCAGCGGCAGCCACCCTCCCGGGGGAGACGGAAATCATTGATCAGCTTCCTAGTCACAACACTTCCGCCATTTTTACTCACTGCTTCCTTTCTCAGAATTCCGGAGCCCGCCGCACACAGTGAATTAGCATGTGTGTGGACTGTTCACAAGATGAATGTAACCCCGACAACGATGCATGAGCACATCATTGGTATTAGCGTTGATATTAGCACTGGGGAGCCACGTCGACTGGTCAAAGCTGGCTGAAGACCGGTGCTCTCAGAACGCCCTCACCGATCGCGGCAAGGATCTTATATCCCTTAAGCTGTTGAGACATTCAGTCCAGATTGAAATGTGTAGCACTAACTCATTTGGGTAGTTGGGAGCAAATCTGCGCAGGATTGCTCTTTTCCATCATGGCCATACTGAGCCGTACAGATTTTGGGGTATTCTGAGCACTACACCACTTTCAGATCGTCAGGTTTTTTCTATCACGATGGCTTAAATGGGTTAGTGCTACACATTTCAATCCGGACTGAATGTCTCAACAGCTTAAGGGATACCCAACATGACTTGGCTCATCCGATTTTGAGGGAGGAGGAAACTTCTTCTGGACTGCATGTAAGACTACAGTACCGTAAAAACCGAAATAATTGGGCATGGCGCTAGGACGTCCAGAATTTCCTCTTTGGATTAGGGGGAGAAAACACACCGAGAAGATTCTCTTTTAGCCCTCTGTTGAGACAACAGACCTTACTACTAGGAGAGGCAACTCCAACGTCTTAGCGTGATGCCCAATTATTTCTGTTTTTACGGTACTCGTCAAATCCTATAGTCTCTCTCAGACCTTGGCCAACACCCGAATAATAACTAAGTTTACATTGCGTTTTGCTGGAAGAGATTTCACCTAGCCTTCATATTCTTCCAGTACCGTGGAGGAAATAGTTGCGTCCTAATGTATCTCCCTTCCTTTTTTTCCCTTGGCCGAAATGGAAACCTTGCTCGTTAGGTTTTATTGATCCCTATTTAGGAAGTAGGAGCCATCCAGCTGTAAAAGTAATGACACGATTCTGTGCTACACATCTGAAAACTTTGCTTTCCCCATCAAATTACTTTTTCTTTTTTTGGCTTTTTTTGTGCGCAGTGGGATCTGAGCAAGGTCGAGAATAATGGCTGTCAGGTTGAACCCGAACTCGATCGAGAAGGTACTCGTACCGGTAGCGGCGTTGTCTGGATAGGAGCCTTCCGCCAGCGCCCCTGCCAGTTCGCTTGCCGGAGAAAAGAGGAACACCGGGGGGATAAACTTGCTGTGGCACTAGGAATGGATTAAGTACCAAAAGCTTCGTTGGAGCCTCAATAATATGCACTCAATATCTCCTTGAAAAATCCTCCACCCACGGTAGGCGACCTCTTTAGAGAACAAGCGGATAGAAATTAGGCTACTGAACCGTGCTCGTTGATTCGTAAAGTATGATATTTAGACATAAAGATACCGAGAGCTATCATTTTAGGCCAAAATTCAAGGATATTGGCACCTCTACCGCATTTCCGGGTATCATACTTTCCTAATCGCCGAGTAGGTTACTTAAGCTTCGCGTTTAGTAAATTCCCCAAGTCTGAGTTATGGTGGCAGGTGGTACTGCACAGTATCTCTCTCTCTTTTTTTTACAAGACTTATTCTCTTCGGGCTTTCTGGCCTTAATATTATAGCCCCTCTGCCCAACCTCAACAACCATTCACTACACAAAGCCCCAAAAACCAAACGCCTTCTCATACTTCCCTTTCCCATTACCGGTACCCATACCCACATCTAGAGCCGTCACTACCGAAAATTCCTCCGCATCCCGCTCAAACAATCTCTCCATCCTCTCCTTCGCCCTCGCCCTCGCTCTATTCTCACCCTGCCCCAAAGTCACCCTCCTCAATCCCCCACCTCCGAGCACGCTATAACCATACTTCTCCTCCCACTCCCTCCTCTTCCTCTTCACCACACTCATCTCCACCCACACCCTCTCCTTCCTGCCACTTCCCCTGCCTGGCATAGTATCTTATACTCTATAAAGGTGACACGTCCGGCCCACGCCCTACGGCTCTTGAGAAGGGATGAATCCCCTTTTGAAAAAATACCATCGATACCATTGTTTCAGTGCGGCTGAGATACTAGCTCCTCTAAGCCTCTAGGAAGGGCACAGTGCTTAAGTTCAGGCCCTATACAGTGCAATCAGAGCTATAGTATTGGGTATTGGTCTTTGGTCAAGCTTAGACCACTGTTGGGTGTACGGTACTTTATGTGGAGATAGGGCTGCTCACTTAATTCACGTCTTTGTGTTATTAGGGTCTGTCCACCTCTGGGATTAGGTCAATCATTAGTCGTGCGGGAGTGGGCTTGGCGTGTGTGTTTCTCCTTAAATAGCTTTCTCTTGTGCGACAAACAACAACCCCAACCCACTAGACGTACGCAATTGAGGCAGATGGTTTGCCACGGGTCCCCGGTGACGCTACGAATATTTGGTACAGGCGATGACATCATGCGAAGGAAGTACCTTTTATCAACTCCCTGTATTGGTTTGCCCTCATGCGAGCCCTAGTGCATCAGGAACACGAGGTGGGACGGGGTGCTTTTATAAGGTGGAGGGTGGTGGGATTTACAACCCCCCACCCACCATGCTATCGAGGGTCGAGTTGTTTGCCTTATGCCGTTTGAATTCGAATAATCGAACCTCACACTACTACGCTGTCCCGTATGAACCTTTGTGAGTTTTAAATTTCTTTGAAAGTGAGATCAGATCCGTATTCCCGGGTTACTCGCTTTTCAGGACGGGTTCTTTGGGCTTTGGCCGTCGGGGTAGGGGGTGCGACTGTATTGCTCCCAGGGCGTCTGGAGTGACCAACGAGCTAATCACGCCCACTTCGCCTCACTCACCCCCGACCTCCTACTCAAGTACCGGTATAGTCAAGCGCGGTGCTTGAGCACCTTTATTGGATGAAATTACTATGCATCAGACATTTTTCTTCTCTTTTTTTTCCAGCAGATACCCAGCCAATCCACGCTAATTTTTGGTGAATGAAAAAAGTCAGCCGAACCCCCGCCCGGCGGCCAGGAGGAACCCTGCTCCCCGAGCCAGCGAAAGGGGATGCGGGCCAACCAGAGGGATTCGACAGGCTTACCCTTAAAATTTTGGTCTCGCCCGGGTGCGGCTCCGCTTGGGGTATCCCGAGGAGTTCATGGTGTGGAATGTTGCAGTATTTACGGTAGTTGGAAACTGGGTAGTAGGGTGGGTCGCAGATACTATCAACCACCCTTGCTACTCGTAGGAAGTACGACTAGGGTGTGAGCAAAAGTCTGTCGAAGTCGATTCCAGTTGGTCGAAATTACGTGTGTGTAACGCGAATTATGCAGCTGGATAGTCCAGAGACGCTAATTTTTGGTGAAGGAAAAAAGTCTGTCGAACTCTTGGCGCTGTGGCTGGAGCATACAGCGCGCTCTGAGTGGTTGAGAAGGCCCTGGGGCCAATCACAGGGACTTCGACAGACTTACCCTTCACCCCGGTACGAGTTCGAAAGAAGGTACTTGGGGTGTTGTTCCGTAGTTGGATGATTTGTTGTACTTTCGGTATCATACTCAAGGGGAATCATTAACCCCCACGTTTTCCCAGGGTTTATTGGAAGGAGTGGTGGTCAAGATAAGGTATCGATCCTACCTGCTCCCCCGATGCTAGGTTAGCCAGCAGGCTGAAAGGAGGATATCTCACAGAAAGCTTTGTATAAGCTCTGGGTTCACAAGACGGGGCACAGGATTGTACGAATTGAAAATTACCCTCCTTGTAAAAAGCCCGAGGACAACCTGTCCTTCTCAATATCGTGGGGAATTCTTCAGAGGGCGTTTCCAAAAAAATAAGTCGAGAATCCAAAAACCCCCGCAGCAGCCGGATAACCCCGATTTAGGTTGGAGTACTCGAGTGGAGCAAATAAGCCATACCCGAAAGTGCATGCGAAACCGCGGCCACACCACCCTGACCACCACTACTCGCAATTGAATGACGCCTGTGAACACATCCGCTATTGCATGATACCAAAATTCGTGCAATTTTTCGCGGTATGCAATAGCAGTTGTGTTCACAAACATTATTCAATTGCGAGTACTAGTGGAATGTTCAGAGGGTTGTAATATTGTCCCTCCTTTCAGGGAATGTTCACCGCGGCTTGCGGCGGGGCAACAGGAAGCAAAGGGCCTCGGTATCGTGGATACACACATAAAACCCGATCTCCAAAACACACATTGCATGAAAAGCCAGCTTGCAGACCGGCGGGTACGGTTGAGTCTAATGGGTGGCCGGTTGGTTGGTGAGGGTGGGGATCACTAAGCCAATAATAAGGCTAGTGTTTCACAATTTTGAACGAATGAAAGAACATAGTGGGTCATATTTCCCTTCAACTTATTATTGAGCATCTCAACTGCATTCCCTCTTTAGTATCAAATTTTAAAATATGTGCTGTACCGTATTCTCATGAAAGTCGGAACTGCGCTAAAGCGAACCAAGGTGAAACTAAGGCAGCCGAGCCAACAGGAAGCCACGAAGAAAGTCAAGTCACCACAGTTTACTAGTAAAAATATAGAGAGCGACTATTGGGCAGGTTCAGGAAAATCATCACCTGCGCCATTCAGACTTTCATGGGATTCTACGGTATGTGATGGGGAAATATCGAATATATGCCGTGGTCGGGCAAACATTGGCTCCGGCTGGCGGGCAACTATGAGTGGTTGCCACTCTTCGGTGGACCTTGATCCTGGACGTATCACTCTCTGGTTTCCTCCCTCTACCACGGGCATACGGTACCATGCAATTGAGTTCGGTAGGCACCAGAAAAGTCAGGGCGGGGTAATTAGGCTATTTGTTACTGCACTTGCGCAGCATTAGAATGACAACGCCCCAGGAGTGAATGTTAGAAGCTGGAAGTTGGGACTCTTGCGGGATATTTGAGAGGCAAGAAAACTCTTTCGCGGTAGCTGTGGGAAAAAATGGAGTTCACGATTGTGGCTTGGCGCACAGCGAAGTCTAGTAACACCCCCGCTCTCCCAGCCCATTACTCCTCGGCGACGAAATTCCTCTCTCTGATAATGGGAGAGGACGAGACCTGCCCACTCCGGAGGGTATGTAAGCATGTATTATAATAAATTTCATGGGTATAGGCGCAGTCATGCTCTCTTAGGAAGCAAAGGTTGGCCGGTGATTGACTATATTTATTAATCACCAGGTGAAAGGACCGTGGTTTGTGGTTGCCGAGCGGCTAGTGTGAACCCCACTTTTTCTCACGATTGGCACCAAGAAGTCCGTGTCACTGCTTATAGTCGCACCTGCCTATAATGAAACTCGTGATAATGAATGAACCTCGTATAATGGATCACTGGCCATAAGGAACTATTCTTCGCGGACATTCTAGTGAGCTTTCTGCAGAGCGCAGTTTTCAATAGTGAACGTCCATAGTAAAAATTAGCGTACAGCACTCTGAGGACTAAATCTTCGGAGTTCATTATAACAAGGTGCGACTGGATTCCTTGTTTTTCCCCGGCACCACCTCCGGATTTGCCAAGGTTTTGGGCTCCTGGCTTCCAACCCGGTCCAGGCACGGGGGCACCGTCACTCCATTGAGTGCTAGGGACAACTTGGATATTGGGGTTGGGCACTGTGGGGCACAAGCATGGTTTGCTAGCTAGTTGATTGTTTTTATTATTTTATATGGGTTTTGTTGGGCCCCGAGAGGTGGATATAGGAACATGGGCGCAGCTAGATGGGATTGTGGTGGTTGTCACGGGAGCACAACCGGTTAGATGCAGGTATAGGTATGGGGGGATGAACTTATGAAGTGCCGGAAGAAGGGAGATGGCCCAAATGGCGGTTAATCGAGACTGGTCTAACCGATACTCCTTGGCAATCTTCGATTCTCAAACTTAGGCTTTATTTGCTGGGTTGCTACTCGAGTACTGAGAAAACAACAGTGATTTAGCAGCCATCTAATTAGGAAAGTTTCGGTTATCCTAAATTGAAAGAATGGATTCTGGAGGGATACTGTAACTACTTGAGTAGGGGGGCGCAATGCCGTGGTTACCGGGTATAGCAGAATGTGAGCAAACCTCCCTCACCTGTAAAGTCGTTAGTGCGCTCTTAAAAGTGGGGGTGCGGGGAAATTTCGGAGGAGATACACTATCTTCTAATTTTGACTTAAGGATGGGATATCTAAACCACCAATGGGGGCTCTGGGATATCAGTTTTTTCAGCAACGGGGTGGTTACCCTGCTGGGGTGGGATGACAACAGTAGGGGTCTACTCGTATTAATGCTGCTAAGGGTATTCAAAGTTAAAAACCGTAGCTTTGAGTTGAGAGTTTTCGTCACTATGACCTGTCATATCAAGACAAAATTGACCAATAGAATCAATTACTCAAAAATGAAAGTCATCTAAACTCTGAGGACACTGGGCCTCTGATGTGAGAATTGAAAAAGAAGGTCTACGAAGATGTTTATCCTGCACACCGGATTTAACCTTCGGACACCCTGCATTAGCGATCATTCAAAAATGCCGAGAAGATCCTTCAAGTTGGATCTTCAAGCCATATGACAATTTTTTCTATCTCCTGTTTTGTCCGGTCGTTACTATTTCCCTCCATCATATTAGCAGATAAAACAGAGACATAAAAAAACTAGTCCAAAAAAATGTATGAAAAAATGAACGGACAAAAAAACAAACCACACAAAAGGAGAAAAAAAAACAGAGTTCAAGAAAGTATCGGCTATAATTCAAATGAAATAGATGGATAAAGAAGGAAGAAGAAAGGTCAGACAAGCAGATTGTAGAACTGAAGCTGAAGTAGAAAGGAGGACATGAAATATTAACAGAAACAAGATGGTGTTTGAGGAGGTTGCGTTGTCATCAACTTTGTAGTTGACAAGAGCTTGGGCAGAAGGGAAATGAATGAAGAGAACTTGGACTCATGGTTGCCAACTGATCTCTCATCACCATCCAAAACGTCATCCTTTAACCATCAAGAAAAAGGTCCACTAGCTGCTTTTGGCCTACACCTTGCACTAGTCGACTCCGGTTTGCAATGCCGTTTTTGACGCAAATTCTTCGTTATTAACTTTGAATACCCTTGCTGGTGCAATGGGAAAGGGTGCAGTTCACACTAGCCGCTCGGCAACCACAAATAGGCGGGTTGAGCTGGCGTACCTCGGGAGTGTACTGCCGTACCGACTTTTGCTTTCTAAGAGAGAATGAATCTACTTGAGTATACCTATGAAACTTATTACGATACATGTTTACATACCCTCTGGAGTGGCTAGCTCGCCCTCTCCCATTATCAGAGAGGCATTTTGTCGCTGATGGGCGGTGGGTGGGTATTACTACCGTACCGTATACTTCACTCTGGGCCAAGCCATACCATAAAAACTCGAATAGGAGAAAAATGTGCTAGGACGTTGGAGTTGCCTCTCCTAGTAAGGCGCCTCGTATATTCCTTTTCTTTTGTCTCAACTGGGGGCTGAGTTTGCGGTGTTTTCCCCTCGCGTAGCTCAGAAGG